>JADMIO011283377.1_pt1 | contig 91103 bp, 77 predicted proteins | sample 8958161 | NCBI WGS metagenome assembly JADMIO01 (sample SAMN16585339, study PRJNA669376) | soil metagenome | isolation source: Crop rotation soil | place: USA: Cullars Rotation, Alabama | collected 2011
CGCGACAACTTGTCCACGTGGAATTCTAAGCTTAGGATCCCAATGTGCTGGAAAGATTTCTTACTGTAACGAGGTAAACTCCAGCGGCCATTTTTGTTGCCGGCATGTTTACAGTATGCTGGTCGTTGAATGCTTTATTCCAGATTGTCTTACCCGAAATATCTGTAATACTTATGTTTACATTTTTTACATCCCCGCTAATGGTTAATGTTGAATTTCCGTGTGCCGGATTTGGATACACTGCAACATCAAATTTGCTGTTTACTACAGGTTCCAATATTTTCGAAGCACTTACAATAGCAGCAGATAATGTCTTCGCACCTGCATCACCCACATATAATTCTGTTCCGTATGTGTAATTATATCCCCCGAAGAATAGTTTGTTTCCTGCTGCGGTTAAATGTGAAAAATTCGATAATCCACTCACTACTGCATCATCTATTTGTTTTGTATTATTCTCTGTACCATCTGACGACCAAAGTGCAGACGGATAAGTGCTACGGTTTACAAAATATAATTTGCCACCCGCACTGCAAAAATTATCAAGGTAGCTGCCACCAAAATCAGGAGTAATGTCCTTTGCAAGCGTGGTACCGGCAGTGGTGCCATTTGTAGACCAAAGTTCATTGCCGTGTATACCATCATCTGCCATGAAATATAATGTACCCTTAACGTCGGTTAAATTTGAGGGATAAGAACTGTAAGGATTGATATCTTTTACAAGTTTAGTACCTTTTGCGGTGCCGTTTGTTTGCCATAATTCTGCACCATAAGTATTAAAGTCAGTTGCTAAAAAATACAATTGCTGATTTGATATACAGAAAACCGGGGACGCGGGGTCTGCAAAATTTTCATAGAAAGTTGCCGGTGTTAAATTATAAAACCTGGCGGTTCCTTTTTCAGTTCCATCCGATTTCCAAAGGGAATAATTAAACCCGATACCATCGTAAGCGCCGAAATACAAATTGTTCTTATAAGCAAATAAACTGTAAGGATAAGACCCCCCGAATCCCGGGTAAATATCCTTTACCAATTTTGTACCTGCCAGTGTACCATCACTTTTCCATAATTCATATCCGTGGTCAAAATCACCCGCTACAAAAAATCCTGTATTCCCGATTGTAACTACATAATTATTGTTATAATTAAGATTTGGCGTTAGCATTAAAGTACCTGCCTCTGTTCCATCACTATGCCAGAGTTCATATCCGCTGCCATTCCTGAGACCTAATACATAAAATATTTGTCCGTTATCCGTTACGCTAAAATTGACAACATAATAAATTTCCCTGTCGATATAGGTAATTCTTTTCAGGCCCGCTGCAGTGCCGTTCGTTGTATAAAGACCCGTATTTACTGCATCATCATCAATAAAGTAAGTTAGCTTGTTTTTATAAAAAAAACCATTGGGGAAAGACCAATTGGGCCCGGTCCAAATATCATTCAGCAATACGGTACCTGCTTCTGTTCCATCTGACTTGTATAATTCGCCGCCGAGCTGAGGAGTAAATGCATTAAATAACACGGCATCCCCAATCGCCGAAACTCCTTTGTACATGAAGCCGGCATCTGAACCATTTGTGGTAATAACATTGATGTTTTTTACCAGGGAAGTGCCGGCATCAGTTCCATCAGATTGCCATATTTCGCTGCCATTTGTAAAATCAGTTGCCCTGAATATTAATCTTCCATTGCAATAAGTGAGATCATCAGGGAAACCATCGCCTATACCAGGATTAATATCCTTTACCAATACAGTACCTGCTTCGGTACCATCGGATTTCCATAACTCATTTCCGATACCAGGTTCGTTTGTAATATTAAAATACAAAGTGCCATTGCCATCGGTAAAATTATATGAGTAAGCCCCGGGATCGGTTAGCCCAATTGTTTTTACTAACCGGGTATTATCAGTTTCTCCATTACTGCGCCATAATTCATCGTGCCATCCACCGATACTACTGATAACTTTAAAACAGAGCTCATTATTTACGATTACAAAATCTACAGGCACAACAAAATCCAGTATGTCATCATATGGAAAATCAGGAATATCAGTAAGGTCTTTCACCAGCACTTCTCCCAGGCCATTCGCTGCATCGAATTTATATAAGCCACCTCCGCCGTCTGACTGGGAATATCCCGCAATGAACAATTGATTATTTAGAATTGGAAAAGGCCGGTTAGCGAAAATATTCATATAATCCTGTTGTAATAATATCTCGTTGTTACCGGGGGCATTTGTAGTACCATCATATGTACCATCAGATATCCATAACTTTCTTCCGCTTCCGTCGTTTGCTGAAAAATAGAGTTTATTATCATAAGCCGTTAACTGCATGGGAGCTGTGAAATCGCCATTGTAACCTATCTCCTTTACAACATAAGTACCTGCATTGGTACCATCGCTTCTAAATAGCTGGAAGCCGGAATTCCAGGTATATGCTATAAAATACGCCATATCGTTTACAGCTGTCAATTCCAGGCAATAATATCCTAAACCCTCGGCTGATATATCTTTTACAAGGAGCGTACCGCCTTCGGTTCCGTCTGTTTTCCACAACTGGTTGTGATAATTGTATAAATCAGCAATAAAGTACACAGTTCCATTCACATTCACAAATTGGCTTGGCCAACTTCCTTCACTGCCTGGAACTAAATCATTAAGAATATGAGTGCCGGCTTCAGTTCCGTCCGAAACCCATGGTTCATAGCCATTGTTACCATTTTCAGCGGTGAAATATAACATACCATTGGCAGCCACGATTCCATCTACATAAGAACCTGCCAGGCCGGGATAAATATCTTTAACCATATAGGTTCCCGCAGGTGTTCCATCGCTTCGCCATAATTCACGGCCATGTATTCCGTCTTCTGCTGAAAAATAACTTACATTGTTAAGCACGGCGAAATTATAGTGCGCATTAGCAGGATTGTTTTGAGGGAAGCCGTCGGATTGAGCATTTATGTCTTTAGTTAAATGAAAGTTTGCAGATGTATTTACCGGTTTACCTGCAGGTTGCAATTTGTTATTAGTTGCACCGGAAAATGAAAACGCAGAATTTATACCTGGCCTGTTTTGAACAATTCTCTTATTCTCTTTATCAAAATAAGCAGGTTGCAGATCTCTTAATTTTTTATCATACATCCCATTTACTACGTTAGCATTATTATTAAAAACAGGGGCGGGTTGCTTTTTCCCGAATGGAATATTTTCCTTGTCTCCGGGTTTGGGGAAATACGGTTTTTGAGCGGTTATGAAATTTGAAAGATTGAGTAATGCAAAAAGGGTCAAAATGAGAGAGAGTGGTTTCATGATTATTATTTTTTGGGGGATAAAAAAACAACGGGTACTCCCTAACAAAATAGATAATTTTTTTGTAATACAATAACAATCTCAGGTATTTTTAATAATGCTAAAAATAAAATCTGAACCAGGTTATGAATGAAAAAATGCATCAAAATTTTGTGGCATTTTTAATACCTGGTAAAATCAGTTTGCTGCAAAAAGACAATAAACCTTCAAACAAAGCCGCTGGAAATTATTTGAAATAGTGCATGCGTTTTTTTTTGTTATTAAATATGCTGTTTTCACTGGACAGTAACCCTGCACCTTACATTCAGATCGCCCCTGCCAATTAGCCCTTACACTGGGACCGTTAGCTGGTTGTTTAATTGCAAAAACCTGGTGGTTCCGCAACAGCCATTCCTACAGCAAGAGAACGTATCTGAAGGAAAAGAATTTGTTCAGGGAATATCGTTCTAAACGGTTCGGCATTCGGTATTGATACCATTGCAAACAAAGCGAGGGCAGCAGTTTGCCCGCTTACTAATGGCAATAAGCCCGGCAACCGTAACTTCCCAACGCGCAACCCTATTGTTGCCGCACTTGCACATTGCACTATTGTAATAGAAACTGACGTGAATGCTGGAAATATGATCAGGGCCGAACCCTCCAATAATTACAACCGTGATGTGGTTGCCATTCCAGGAGAAATAACCGGGTTAAATAGTAAAGGTTCCAACCGTTTAATAATGCAAACCAATGCCGCGTTGCCTGGCAGTGCAAACGAACTGCGTGATATGATGAACTGGTTGTCATTACCAGAAAAAAAGAAAAAAATTATTCATTGAAATGCCAGCAGAAGAAAAGGCAATAGTTGATCTGCTAAACAATGATGACCAATTCCAAGTTAATGAACTATATTTTAAAAATGGCTTAATCAGCGTGCATAAAATCCCGGATTGCATAAAAGCTGTTATAAAAAATCTGCAATTGTATCCGGTATGCGAATCTGCAATAAGCTATCATTATTACACATTATTTTTTGCCGGCTATTTCATTTCATTTTATTGATGACTATATTAGGGTTACAAACCTGATTTCCTCAAACTTGTTCGTGCCGGATGAAATAGTATTCATTTTTTTAACCTATATAATCAATCGTTATGAAAAAACAAACCTTGTTTGTTATAGCAATGCTGATTACTGTTGTTATTCTTTTTGTTACCTGCAACCCCGATGAAGCCAGGATGGAAAAAGAAAAATACGAAGCAGCATTTCGCAAAAACGGTGTTTATGAAAATCCTGAACAATACGGTCAACACCTGGTAACCCTTATGGGGTGCAACGATTGCCATACTCCAAAAAGAATGGGCAAATTCGGACCTGAGCTGGATTCGGTACTTACGCTTTCGGGCCGCCCGGCAAAAAGGCCATTTTTTAATATTGACCGCAAAGCCATGGCAGGAAAGGGGCTTATTGTTACCGATGATCTTACAGCCTGGGCAGGGCCATGGGGCGTATCGTTTACAGCCAACCTTACCCCTGATGAAACAGGACTTGCCGGCTGGACGCTTGATCAGTTTAAGATAGCTATCCGTCATGGGAAATATCATGGAATGGAGAATGGGAGAACCCTGTTGCCGCCCATGCCGTGGGAGATGTACAAACACATGAGCGATGATGAAATGGCTGCGGTATTCGCCTACCTTAAATCATTGACCCCTGTTAACAATTTGGTACCGGCACCCTTGCCACCAGCGCAATAAAACTAAAACAGGGCACTTACTGGAGGGTGGGCACCACTACCCGGGATGGGCTGAACAAAAGCTGCCATCCGCGCCATTGATCAAGCCCCAAAAAAAACTTAAAAAAATCCAGTTTTTGCCGGTTTGCTTTCGGGACATTACTTTTGCCCATGGCAAGTAAAAAATCTCCCCTTACCAGCAATCCCGATAAATTTTTTGGCGAAGGACTCACATTTGACGATGTGCTCTTAATGCCCGCTTACAGCGAGGTACTTCCACGTGAAGTAGATATTCGTACGCAACTCACAAAATCCATCACGCTAAATATCCCCCTGATCAGCGCAGCCATGGATACAGTGACCGAATGGCAGCTGGCAATAGCGCTGGCCCGTGAAGGTGGTGTGGGCATTCTGCACAAAAACATGAGTATTGAACAACAGGTTGAGCAGGTTCGGAAAGTAAAACGAAGTGAAAGCGGCCTGATCATAGATCCGGTTACACTTCATGATAACGCAACCATTGGCGACGCACTGGACCTGATGCGGGAAAATAAGATCGGAGGTATTCCCATAGTAGATAAAAGCAGTAAACTGGTGGGTATCCTTACCAACCGTGACCTGCGGTTTGAAGACAACAGGCGCAGAAAAGTAAGTGAGGTGATGACATCAGCTAACCTTGTAACCGCTCCGGAAGGAACAAGCCTTGCAGGAGCCCGTAAAATACTTAGCCTGCATAAAGTAGAAAAGCTACCCGTTGTTAAGAAAGATGGCACGCTGGTTGGCCTGATCACTTATCGTGACATACAAAAAGTACAAAACTTCCCCAATGCGAATAAAGACCGGTTTGGCCGCCTTTTAGTTGGCGCAGCACTTGGCATTACCGGCGATATGTTAGAGCGTGCTGAAGCGCTTGTAAAGATCGGGGTGGACGTTGTTACACTCGACAGTGCACACGGCCACAGCGAGGGTGTGATAAAAGCTCTAAAGTCGCTTAAAAAAACGTTTAAGAATCTGCAGGTTATTGCCGGCAATGTAGGTACTGGCGCAGGTGCGCTTGCCCTTGCAGAGGCCGGTGCCGATTGTGTAAAAGTGGGCATTGGGCCGGGCAGCATTTGCACTACGCGTATTGTGGCAGGCGCAGGTGTTCCGCAAATTACCGCAGTAATGGAAGCTGTAAAAGCGCTTAAGCCGAAAGGTATTCCCGTAATTGCAGATGGTGGTATCCGCTACACAGGTGATATGGTAAAAGCGCTGGCAGCCGGTGCCAGCACAGTAATGATGGGCAGCGTTTTTGCAGGTACCGAAGAAAGCCCTGGTGAAACCATTATTTACGAAGGCCGCAAGTTTAAACAATATCGCGGTATGGGCAGTATTGGCGCCATGCAAACCGGTAGCAGCGACCGTTACTTCCAGGATGTGGAGGAAGGTATCAAGAAATTAGTGCCCGAAGGAATAGAAGGCCGTGTAGCCTATAAAGGAACATTAAGCGAAACCATTCATCAATACACAGGTGGGCTGCGCGCTGGCATGGGTTATTGCGGTGCGCATACGATCAGGCATCTGCAGGATAATGCGCAATTTGTCCGCATTACCAATGCGGGAATGAAAGAAAGCCATGCACACGATATAGAGATAACGAAAGAAGCACCGAATTATAGCAGGTGATCTCTTTAATCACAGTTAATTGTTGGTAGTTCATAGAAATACATTGCTACTTCAATTGTATAAAACGTAGTTTGCGATATAAGTATTTCAAACGTATTTATGCATGAATTCAGCCAGTATAAATACACATTAACGATTTTATTTTTACCCTATGAAAATTTTACTTGTATCATCTACGCAACAGGAAATAGAACCTTTCCTGAAAGAGAAACGTCACATGGATGTACTGATTAGCGGGGTGGGTATTGCTGCCACTACATTTAATCTTACAAAGCAGTTATTACACCATCATTACGATCTTGTAATACAGGCCGGTGTGGCGGGATTATTTGGCAGCAATGGCCATAGTAACAATGGCCACATTAACGGATTTCCGCAAATGACGGAGGTGGTAACCGTATCAAAAGATGTGTTTGGTGATTTGGGCGCTTATGAAACTGAACAATTTAAAAGCATTAACGACCTGCAATTATCCTATGATCTTGAATGGTTTCACAACACCCAGCCATTGATCAATAAACTGCCATATAAAAAAGTATCAGCAATAACAGTGAATACAGTTACTGATGATAAAAAAATGATTGGTGCATTGCAGCAAAAGTGGAGCCCGGTTATTGAATCAATGGAAGGCGCCGTATTGCATTATGTATGCGGCGAAAAAGAAATTCCCTTCATACAATTACGTGCTATTTGTAACCATGTTGGCGAACGCGATAAAAGTAAATGGCAATTGAAAGAAGCCATTGAAAAATTGAATGTTGCCATATCGGATACCATTGCAACTGCCGGAGGCAAAAAATAATTTTGAGATTAATGGATGAAGAGATTTGTTTTTATTGAATGAATATTGAATGCTCAATTTTGATTGTTATCAGGATTGAGCATTTGTTTTTAATCTCCGGATGGTTAAAGTGGCTAAATGAATAAATTATGAAATTATCGCTGGGATTTTCACCCTGCCCGAATGATACTTTTATTTTCGATGCACTTGTAAATAAAAAAATTGACACCGGGGGGCTTGAATTTGATGTGCACCTGGAAGATGTACAAACACTAAATCAATGGGCTATTTCAGGCAGGCTCGACGTTTCCAAGATCAGCTATGGCGTGTTGCCATTAGTGCTTAACGACTATATGCTGCTGAATAGTGGTGGCGCTCTTGGTATGGGTGTTGGTCCGTTGTTAATTAGTAAGAGCAATGCAGGTATCCCGGCCGGCATCCTCGGCAGGCAAAAAGTAGAAGCTGCCATGATTGCCATTCCGGGTGAGAATACTACAGCCCATTTTTTGTTTTCACTGGCTTACCCGCATGCCGCACATAAGGTTTTTATGCGCTTTGATGATATAGAAAATTTTGTACTGCATCCGCCTGAAGCTTTTGTTGAAAGTGGTACCGATACCTTCGGTGTCATAATTCATGAAAATCGTTTTACTTACCAGGATAAAGGCCTGCATAAAATTGTTGACCTGGGTGACTACTGGGAACAAACAACCGGCAATCCTATACCATTGGGCGGCATTGTTATTAAATCAAATCTTGGTTTAAGCATGCAGGTAGACAGGCTGATTCGCAGGAGCATTGAATATGCTTTTGAACAATATCCTTTTATTTCCGATTATACAAAACAGCACTCGCAGGAAATGAGTGAAAGCGTTATGCGCCAGCATATTGATTTGTACGTAAATAATTACTCCATTGATTTAGGAGATAAAGGCAAAGCAGCAGTTTTAAAATTGATGGAAGTTTACGAACAGGTTAATCCCGGCTTTCAATTGCCAACACAATTATTGTTTTCTGATACTGATTTGTAAAGCAACTTTTTTACGGGAAAGCATTGATCATTCAGGGTCCTTCAGTGCCTTGCCATAAACTTCCAAAGCGCGCTTTCTTGCCAATTCATGATTTACTATTGGTGGCGGATAACTAAACTCCCCGAACTCAGGAACCCACCGGCGCACATACTTTAATTCAGGATCAAATTTTTGTGTTTGCAAATAAGGATTAAAAACCCTGAAATAGGGTGCAGCATCACATCCGCTACCCGCAGCCCATTGCCAGCCACCGTTATTGGAAGCCAAGTCAAAGTCCAGTAATTTTTTTTCGAAATATGCTTCACCCCAACGCCAATCGATCAATAAATGTTTTGTAAGAAAAGATGCAACGATCATTCGAACCCGGTTGTGCATAAACCCGGTTGCATTTAATTCACGCATGCCGGCATCTACAATAGGATATCCCGTTCTTCCCTCGCACCATGCTTCAAATTCAGCTTCATTATTGCGCCATTTTATGTGATCATATGCGGGTTTAAATGCAAGCCCTTTACCTACCTGCGGAAATTGTGATAAAATCATTTGATAGAAATCCCGCCATATCAATTCGTTCAAAAATGTTTCGCTCAATTGGCTTGCCTTGCGGGCTATTTCGCGGATACTTACAGTACCAAACCGAAGGTGAACACCCATTAGGGAAGTGCCTGCAACAGAAGGAATATCGCGTTGTGTTGCGTACTTTTTAACCACTTCTTCTTTCAATTGTTTTGAAGGAAATGATAATTTTTCATTCCCGTACGATACTTCTGCCGGCTGAAAACCCATACTTGCCAGTGCAGGAATTGATTGTGGCGATTGTTTATAAAAATGTTTGAAGTATTTTTTTGCCGGATAACTTTTCAGAAAGAAGTCAGTCAATGTAGCTTTCCATTTTCTGCTGTAGGGAGTAAAAACGGTGTAAGGTTTGCCATCATCTTTTACAACTTCATCGCGTTCGAAAATCACCTGGTCTTTGTACGTATGAAAAGATGTACCGGCATCGTTCAATATTTTTCCTATAGTCTCATCTCTTTTGCCGGCATATGGTTCGTAGTCATGATTGGCAAATACTTTCCTGATTTTATTTTCATCAACCAGCTGTTTAAAAACTTTTTCGGGATAACCGTAAAACACTTGTAATGATGAACCGATTTTTATTAATTGTGCCTGCATTTCTTCAAGGGCGGCATAAATAAATGCCACCCTTCTATCGTGTTTATCTTCCAGGTCGTCAAGTATATATTTATCGAAAATAAAGATGGGCAACACGGGTGCTCCTGCCTTTAATGCATGGTATAATGCCGCATTATCGTGCAAGCGCAGATCGCGGCGAAACCAGATGATGTTTATTGCCATTTAAACAGGATTAACAGGCATAACATTTATGCTTCCATTTAGTTCGCCCGCATGCCTCCGTATTATTTTGAGAATAAGGGCGCCAGTAATTCCTGGTGAATAATTGCCGAATGGCGTAATGAAAAATTTGTTTCATCAAGTGTTTGTATCCATTTAATACCGTAAATGGAATTGGTAAGAAATGCCTCATCAGTCTCTGATACATCATTTGCATTGATGGATTGCTCGGTAACAGTATAACCTAAGCGAGGCAGGTTCTCCAGTAAATAACGGCGCATAACACCATTAACAGGCCCATCGGACAAAGGTGGTGTAATTATGGTATTTCCTTTGATGATAAAGAGGTTGGCAATGGTTGCATCGGCGATGGTTTGCCGGTGATTTAAGAGTAATGCATCGTTCCAATGCTGCTGTTTGGCATACAACGCCGCCTGGCTATAGAGTAAATAATTGTTGCTTTTTAGTTTGGCAAATGCATCCGCTGCTTTGAATCCACCCCTATAAATACCAGTTACAAGACCGTTATTGTTAAGCGCATTGGATGCATCGTTAAGTGGCCAGCATTGGATAAGCCAGTTGGGCGCCATATTCTCGGGATCGTACAAACCTCCGTTACCCCTGAATATTGTTAAGCGGACACGGGACAGTTTTTGGTTTTGATTTTTGGCTACCAGCTGCTGTATTTGTTGTGCGAGGTATTCAGCCGTAAAAAAGGAAGGACAATCGAACTTGAGCAACTGCAGGGAATCGAATAATCTTTCAAAATGGTAATATGCCAACAATAGCTTGTCGTTGGCATACTTCATGGTTTCAAAGCAACCATCGCCATAGCGAAAGCTGCGGTTATTTACAGATACGGTCGCATTGGACTCGTTGATTATTTTTCCGTTGAGATTACAGAACATTGGGAGGTTTGAATTGCTGAATAAAGATATACTGTTGGGAGGCTGCGTGATATACAGGGGAAGCCCGGGAACGGGAGGCACCTAGGGTGAAACTCTTGGGCAGCACGGGTTAATGCTGCCAGGAATACAAAATATTGCAGGCCTTTAAATAAACTAAAACGTCATTTCCGGGATATCGCCTTCGACCACCAGCCGGCCTTCGGTTCTGGACATAATGTATTCGGCCGTAATACCCGGTGCAAGTTCTTTAAGTTCGAAACCACGATTGGTAATATCGAAAACACCCAACTCGGTTACTACTTTCCTGACGCAAGTTAGACCAGTAATCGGGAGTGTGCACTGCTTTAATAATTTGCTCTCACCTGCCTTATTTACGTGTTGCATGGCGACGATGATGTTTTTGGCACTTGCGACAAGGTCCATGGCACCGCCCATCCCCTTGACCATTTTACCCGGGATTTTCCAGTTGGCAATATCGCCATTGTCGCTTACTTCCATAGCGCCCAGTACGGTGAGATCCACCTTTCCAGCACGGATCATACCAAAACTCATGGCACTATCGAAAACCGATGATCCCGGCAGTTTAGTGATGGTCTGTTTCCCGGCATTTATAAGATCAGGGTCTTCTTCACCTTCTAAAGGAAAGGGCCCCATACCTAACAAACCATTTTCGCTCTGTAAGGTAACATTCACACCGGCCGGGATGTAATTTGCCACCAGCGTAGGAATGCCAATACCAAGGTTTACATAAAAACCGTCTTTCAGTTCGCGGGCAATTCGTTGTGCTATCTGGTTTTTATCAAGTGGCATGGCAATATGATAATGTGACTTAAAAACAGTTAATCAGGCTTGCGGGTAGTTCGGTTTTCGATGCGCTTTTGGTAATTGCTTCCTTTAAAAATACGGTGAACATAAATTCCCGGAGTATGAATAAAGTTGGGATCGAGTTCTCCTGGCAGAACCAGCTCTTCCACCTCGGCGATCGTGATTTTACCGGCCATAGCCATTAGCGGGTTAAAATTCCGGGCGGTATCTTTAAAAATAAGATTACCGAGTGCATCTCCTTTCCAGGCTTTCACCAGGGCAAAATCGGCATCAAAGGCATATTCCAGCAGGTACGCTTTATTATTGAAAACACGGCTCTCTTTCCCTTCGGCAACCTCGGTACCTACACCGGCCGGCGTAAATATGGCCGGCATTCCATACCCTGCAGCCATACAGCGGGTAGCTAAAGTTCCCTGCGGAATTAGTTCCACTTCGAGTTCTCCACTAAGAAGTTGTCTTTCAAATTCGACATTCTCACCAACATAACTGGAGATCATTTTTTTTACCTGCCGCTGGTGCAGCATCAGGCCAATACCGAAATCATCTACACCCGCATTATTGGAAATGCAGGTAAGCTGCTTAACACCTTTTCTCACCAACGCGGCGATGGCGTTTTCGGGAATGCCACAAAGACCAAAACCCCCAAACATAATTACAGCGCCATCCTGTATATCGAAAATTGCGGAATCGGCATTGGTAAAAACTTTATTCATCAGCAGATCGTTATTGCGGTTTAATCGTTTGGCTGCTCCGGTTTAAATAAAACCTGTTTTCTCTTTCCCTGTTTGCAAATGCATTTAAAGAGTCGAGTAATACCTTATAATCATCGGGGTGTTTTTTATAATAGTAAAAACTCTTAAAAAATGCAGCCGAATCAGTTTTATGCAAAGCGAATACTTTCGAATAAAGAATGTTGGTTTCCTTTTGCAGGTTACGTGTCGAATCTTTTTTTACATAAACACCGGCAAATTCATCCACCTGTACCATATCCCACATTACCAGTTTCATTGCATTTATTGATAATATGCCATCACGGCCAGGCTTAGCCTGCCAGCAACTGCACAGAAGAAAAGCAATTAACAACAACCACTGGTTTCTCTTGTAAACAGGCATAATTACTTTAATTGTTCGGCGTATTTATTTGCATTGGTTATGTCAATTTTTTGCAATATGGCCAGTGCTTTTTGCTTTTGATCAGGAGTTCCTTTTTTAAACACCTGCACAAATTCTTCTGATTTGCTTTGCATAAAAAACTGCTGCATCATGGTGTTTTGATTACTGCTGTTAAAAGTGTTAATTATATTAATAACATTCAACATTTGTTCTCTTGCCTCGGTTTCATTTTCATAAAACTGGTCAAGGCTTTTTCGGTAAAACTGGTAAATAGCATCGTGAAACAAAGTGTACTTTGTACTCGTAAAATTTTCAGCAAGCCACCAACGATTTCTTAATCCGTCGAACTGTGACCAGCCGGACACATTTCTGCCCTGCGGTGCATTATTTACAATAAATAATGCTTTTTTGAAATATTTTTCGCCACCGGATGGGCTAAAACTATCGTAATCAAGCCCTAGTATGATGTTAACGTAGTAAGCAAAAATGGCTGTTAAATTAGAATTAAGGGCTTCCACTCCACTAATCCGGTTTTCGTTATATTCTACCGGTTGAAATTCAACATACCGGAAGACCACATCGTTATCCTGCCAATTTACAAGTGGTGAATTGTAACTTGTATTAAAAACGGGCCTGGCAGCCTGGATGGTTAATGTTGCGCCATACAGGTTCGCCTCTAGTTCCCGGTCAAGATTAAGAACAAAGTTTACCTCAATTTTTTCGTTCGGCTTGAAATTATCCTCGGTCCACTTGCGGTTGGTAACAAGATTCGATAATTGATTTTGAAGTGTAGTAAAAATGCGCTTATCAACCTGTGTGCTGATACGGCTTGAAATGACGTTGACCTTTGCATTAATTTCTTGTGCGGATATAACAGCAACCGGCAGAAATGCAAGTAAAAGTAAAAGCACGCGTTTATTATTATTCATACCATCTGGCTGTTATTAAAGAAACAATTGCACTTGCAACATCTTTTTTAGATTGTAGCGGAAGCCGGTGAACCCGGCCATTTTTTTCGAAAACAGTTACTTTATTAGTATTGGTACCAAATCCGGATGCCGAATCGCCCAGCGAATTTAAAACGATCATGTCGGCATTTTTATTGGCCAGCTTTTTCTTTGCGTTTTCCTCTTCATCGTTTGTTTCGAGCGCAAACCCCACCAATACCTGTTTGTCATTCTTAATACTTCCACAATGCTTAAGTATATCGGGATTTTGTACCAATTCTATCGATAAGGGATCACCGCTCTTTTTAATTTTTTGCCCCGCAATATTTTTAGGGCGATAGTCGGCGACAGCCGCAGCCATAATAGCAATATCAGTTTCAGGAAATAACATGTCGGAAGCCTGGAACATTTCCAAAGCAGTCTGAACCCGAATTATGTTCAAAGAACCGGGTAAAGGCTGTGAAACCGGCCCTGCTATAAGTGTTGTTTCTGCGCCAGCCCGTTGCAGTGCCAGCGCCAGTTCAATGCCCATTTTACCGCTTGAATAATTACCTATAAAGCGAACCGGATCTATCTGTTCGTAGGTGGGACCGGCAGTTACAAAAGCTTTAAGTCCCTTTAATTTTCCCGGAAGAAAAAACGCTTTTACTGTTTCTGCAATTTCCTCCGGCTCCAGCATTCTTCCTTCACCAAACAGGCCACTAGCAAGTTCTCCGGTTCCTACCTGTAAGATTTTGTTGTTATATGATTGCAGTGCAATAAGATTCCTTTTTGTAGCAGGGTGCTTCCACATATCCTCATCCATGGCCGGGGCAATCCATACCGGGCAAATTGCACTAAGATAAACGGCTAGCAAAAGATTATCGCAGGAACCATTAGCCATTTTAGCAATCGTATTGCAGCTGGCGGGAGCAATAATCATTAAATCTGCCCAACGACCCAATAAAACGTGATTTTCCCAAGTGCTTCCGGTTGCAAGCCCGGAGGACACTTCGTGCTTGCTTAAAGTCTCCAGCACAAGCGGTGAGACAAAATCAGACGCCGCGGGTGTCATTATGACTTTAACCTCTGCACCTGCCTTAACAAGCAAACGCAACAATGAAATACTCTTATATGCAGCAATACTGCCAGTAATACCCAGTAATATTTGCTTGCCAGTGAGCATAGGAATACTGAAAATAAAAAACGATAGTCAAACTGACTATCGCTTTATAGTAAATAATTTGATTATCAGCTAAAAAGGTCCTGATCATTCATACGATAATATATTTTATCATCGAAGAACTCTTGTGTTGCCAGTAAAGCCGGGTTAGGCATACGCTCATAAGCTTTGCTTATTTCAATCTGCTCTTTGTTCTCATGCACCTCTTCAAGGCTATCCGTATGGCTTGCAAACTCCTCCAGCTTATTATGCAATTCCTCTTTAAGAGAAATATTAATCTGCGCTGCCCTTCTTGAAATAATAGCTACAGATTCATACAGGTTCCCGGTTTTATTTTTGATATCAAGAATACTTCTTGTTTCAACTGAGTTATTTGTATTATAACTATGCTGCCGCCTTAGTTTGCTCATTTTTTATGGAATTTATCTTGTTTTGTGTTTGCTCTTTCATTTTTTCAACTTCCTTGGTCAACTTACTTTCAGGAAAACGGTCATGGAAATCTGCACATTCGTTTAAAACTGTCTCAAAACGCTCTTCCTGTTTCATCTCCACACTATTTTTTGCATAATCATAAGTTGCCTTAATTACCATCAGCTTATAGTTGTCGCCCTTTTCAGAATCAGGGAAATTATTTATCAGTTGGGTAAATGCTGTTGCCGCAGCCTTGTAATACCCCATGTTGTAATACAACTCAGCACTTTTATATTCCTTCAGTTCAAGTTTAATACGAAGCTTATCAATAATATCAGCAACATCCTTATTTCTCGAAGAATTAGGATAAGCAGCTGAAAAACTCTGGAGATAGGTAATCGCCTTCATCGTTGCAGTCTGGTCCAATTCGGCTTTCGGAGATTGTTTATAAAAACAATAAGCCCTTAAATACCGGCACTCTTCAACCCTGGAACTGTTCGGAAAAGTCTCCACAAAGCCCTTAAAGATATTCTCGGCATTTAAATAATCCTTTTGGTAGTAGTGGCAAAAGGCCCATTTATAATAAAGATCTTCAAATTTCGCGGTACCCTTCATCACAGGAAATACATCTTCGTAAATAACCTGCGCCTGGCTATATTTCTGTTTTGCGTAGAATTCATCCCCTTTTTTCAATTTATACTCGTAGTCGCTGCTCTTTAAAATCTTATTCAGGTTTGAACAACTGCTAAATAATAATCCAGTAACTATAACTAAAAAAAGGTACTTCATTTTATCAACGGGTGCGAAAGTAAACTAAAGAGGCAAAATAATTAAAAAGAATTCTATGATGTGTACAGGAAAAGTTAATTCAGGGACTCCCGATATAAAAAATAGCTCCCAATTATGGGAGCTATTTCACTTTCCTAAAGTTTAATATTATTTGGTTTTGCGGTATTGAGGATGCGGAGCAGGAACCATGTTTGGACCTTCTTCACTTGAACAATCCTGCAAATCAACAGTATTGCTGTCACCTTCTTCGCCATATTTGAATACAAAGCGATCGCGGCTAATACCTTGGCTTTCAACAAGGTAGTTAATAACTGCCTCAACACGATCCCAACTTAATTGTTGTTCACGTTTGCTTGCTCCACCATGACCAACAACACAGATCTTACATGCTGGGTTTGCTTTGATCTGGGCGGCTGCAGAAGATAGAATTGCCTGTGCGTCGTTGCTAACTTTCACGCCTGATGTAAACTGAACACTTGGAAGACTTCCAATATTACAAACACCTGCTTTGATCATTCCTTCGCAGCAAGCTGGATCAGGACATTTACCAACACCATCTGCATCAACTGGCTGACAAGTAGTAGGGGTGATTAATTCTTTATCACGACAATCAGGAACACCGTCACCATCTGTATCACGGCTTTTGCCTTTGGTATCAACAGGGCAACCTGCTGGTGTATTTGGTTCGATATCGAATTGATCAGTTACACCATCATTGTCAGTATCATCCAAAACTGGTTTTGGAAACTTCATGATAGTTGGATTGCTAAGTTCGCTGTAAACGTATCCAAGCGGATTAATCCACCACAACGGGGCCACTTTTTTAGAAGCATCTCCGAGATTATAGTTGAAACTGATATTTCCAAAAAGCAGGTTGTCTTTATCCGGTGTAAGTGAACCTGAACCTACCTGGTACTGCCATGCATCCAAATAATCATCCGGAGTCAGCACATACTTAAGCTCAAGTCCCAATGAAGAGCGAGAACTCAATTTATACTCTACGCCACCGCCGATATCCCAGCTATGACGAATCTGCCAGGCTCCTGGTTCACCGTTGTCAAAATTCTGACGACGATCATTAACCTTGGCAGAAGTTTCATAATCCCCATCAAACAAATCTTTCAAATCACTCCTGATATCTTTACGGGAGCGAGTGTAAAAAGCGGCATCAGTTGGGAAATTATAAGCTGCAGAACCGTTTAAGGCATCAACAGATGTTTTGGAGATTACTTCTGTAAATCCACCCAACAGATAAACATTGATCTTATTAGATTTCCTGTGAAACATAATATTATTCAAAGAAACCAATGCATCAATGGAAGGTGTAATTGCCTCTGTTTTGAAGTTAGGAATATAAAAGCCAGTTTGACGATAAGCTGAATTAGCAGAATTGGGAAGGTTTTGCAAAGCCGTATTTTTACGGTAATCCAAGCCTTTGTCTACACCATATCCAACCTGACCGCGAACAGAGAATACATAACCCAATGCTTTTCTAACCTGAACTCCGACATTAAAACCGGGTAACGGAGGACAGTCACCATCAACGATGAATAAGCCCCCATAAACACCAAGTTGCCACATATCACGTGGTTTAGCAGGAAAAGACTGTGTCAATGAATTGTTACGCCATTCATTTTGCTGAGCCATACGCTTTGCAGGTACCTTAGAAGAATCTTTGTAGTCTACAACGCCTGCGAGTTGTGAAAAACCACCAGTTGTTGCTGCCAGCAACAAGGCGGCGATAAGTGTGTACTTTTTACTTGCCATAAGAATAGTTAATGTTTTGATTTTTCAAGGGTATTCACAGCAAAAATATAACTGGGAATTTAATAAACAAATTTTTATCATTTGTTTCCGTTATAAATTTTGAACTCATTAGTATGCAAAAATGCGTTAAATAATGCATTAAGCCCTGTTTTATTTCTATTATTTTGCGGCCTACAATGTCAAAATTAATTTACAATACCATTATAGAGAATGAATTAGCTCTTTTTGAGCGAAAATTTAAAGAGGCGGTAAAAAGCCAGGCACCATTACTTGACAGGATAACGCATTATATCATAAATCGCAAGGGTAAACAATTACGTCCCCGTTTTGTACTTCTGTCGGCAAAAGTATTTGGCCCGGTAACCGAAAGCACTTACCGGGCTGCTTCCCTGGTTGAATTATTACATACTGCCACCCTGGTGCACGATGACGTCGTTGACGAATCAATGGAACGACGTGGCTTTTTTTCCATAAATGCCTTATGGAAAAATAAAGTTGCCGTGCTTGTTGGAGACTATTTATTGTCCAAAGGGCTTATTCTCTCCCTGGAAAGCCGGGAATACCAGGTATTACATATATTAAGTGACGCTGTAAAAAAAATGAGCGAAGGCGAATTGTTGCAAATAGAAAAAGCCCGAAAACTAAATCTTAAAGAAGACGTGTATTTTGATATTATCCGCAATAAAACAGCGTCCCTGCTTGCTTCTGCCTGCGCAGCCGGTGCCTGGAGTACAACTACAGATGAAGAAAAAACGGAGCAAATGCGTCTTTTCGGCGAAAAGGTTGGCATCGCCTTTCAAATAAAGGATGATCTGTTTGACTATGGAACCGATGATATTGGCAAGCCTACCGGCAATGATATCCAGGAAAAGAAATTAACCTTACCACTTATTTACGCCCTTGAAAAAGCATCAGCTGAAGACAAAAGAAAAATGATTTACATAATCAAAAATGAAAACCGCAATAAGGATAAAGTGGCATGGCTGATCGGGCAGGTTAAAAATGCAGGGGGCATTACCTACGCAGTACAGAAAATGAATACTTACAGGGATGAGGCGCTGGCCATATTGAATAACCTTCCAAAAAATGAAGCAAATCTGGCGCTTGCAGAACTTGTTCGTTACACAACTGATAGAAAATATTAGGGAATAACAGATACAAAAACGAATTATTTTAAACCTTGAACGCTCCGGCTCTTTGTTTCAGGAGGCACTATTAACTATTTTTATCCAATGGAAAAAAGGTGGAAGGTACTTGAAGCAGATAATGAAAACATTCAATTGCTTCGTGGTTCCCTGGGAATACATCCCACCCTCTGCAACGTGCTTGTCCAAAGGGGACTCAACACTTTTGACAAGGCAAAATCCTTTTTCCGGCCGTCTATAACCGACCTCCACGATCCATGGCTGATGAAAGACATGGATAAAGCTGTACCAAGAATCTTACAGGCGCTTTCATCAAAAGAAAAAATTTTAGTGTATGGCGATTATGATGTGGATGGCACTACTGCAGTGGCCTGCATGTATCATTTCCTAAGCTCCGTTCACCCATTGGTTGAATTTTATTTACCCCATCGTTATAAAGAAGGCTACGGAATTAGTAAGGCAGGTATAGATTATGCCGCCGAAAATAATTTTACACTTGTCATTTCACTTGATTGCGGTATCAAGGCAATAAATGTGATTACATACGCAAAAACTTTCGGTATCGATTTTGTGGTTTGTGATCATCACATGCCGGATGACGTTTTGCCTCCTGCTGTAGCTATTTTAGATACCAAACAGCCAGACTGTAATTATCCTTTTAAGGAATTATGTGGATGCGGTGTCGGTTTTAAGCTGATACAGGCGTTGTGTACCAGTTTGCAGTTGCCGGATGCCACCTGGATGAGATACCTGGACCTTGTTGCCACTTCGATAGCCGCCGATATTGTACCGATCACAGGCGAAAACAGGGTACTCTCCTATTTCGGACTCGAAAAAGTAAATAGTACTCCATGCACTGGCATTAAGGCATTAATGGACCTGGCTTCCTTCAATAGGAAAGTATGTGTTACCGACCTCGTATTTGTAGTAGCCCCAAGAATAAATGCCGCTGGCCGGATGGATGACGCCCGTAAGGCGGTACTCCTTTTTATTGAAGAAGACTATGCAAAGGCCATGGACCTCGCGAAATTGCTGCATACCGATAATACCGAACGAAGAGAAGCTGATTCCACCACAACCGAGCAGGCTTTATCACTCCTTGAAAAGGACCTGTTCCTCCAATCAAAAAAAACAACCGTTTTATATCACAAAGACTGGCACAAAGGTGTTGTTGGAATTGTTGCCTCCCGTCTTATTGAAAAATATTACCGGCCGACTATTGTACTGACAAGCAGTGGCGATAAAGTCTCTGGATCAGCAAGAAGCGTAATTGGTTTTAATGTCTATGAAGCGATCCACCAGTGTAAAGAATTACTCGAAAATTATGGCGGCCATTTTTATGCGGCCGGCCTTACCATGAAAACTGAAAATGTTGAACCGTTTATGACCATGTTTGAACAGGTTGTTAACGACACCATTCCCCTGGAACTTCTTACTCCTGAAATAGTAATTGACGCAGAAGTAAACTTTAAAGATATTACCCAGGTTTTTTATACGATCATTTGCCAGATGGAACCTTTCGGACCGGATAACATGCGGCCGGTTTTTGTCTCAAAACGGGTCTATGAAACCGGGAACAGTAAAATTGTAAAGGAAGCTCACATCAAATTTTCTCTTAAACAAGAGAATTACATTATGGAAGGCATTGGATTTGGATTGGCACACAAGTTTGATTTACTACAGCCCAATATACCCATTGATGTTGTTTTTACCCTTGACGAAAATGAATGGAACGGGGAGAAAAAATTACAAATCAGGGTAATTGATCTAAAGCAAAGCTATGCAAATGAATATACCTGAAAATCCTTGCATTCAATTGTCAATAAAGCAAACCCAGAGCCTGCCAAATCTTCTACCATTTATTATTGATTGAATATTGAAATACACGATCGCTTACATAAAATACTTTTTCTACCTCGCTTTGAACTGGAGTTTTCCACTTGCATCGTTTATTATTAAAAAAGAAATAGAGGGTGAGAAAAAATACGGCATTCAAACTACCGGCGTCGATGATCTGACTAAATCAGTGGACGCTGATGATCTTGAGCATGCGAGCATATACCAGCCAGTAAATTTTTATACGGCAGAGCGCCTTTTTGACGCCGTTGCTCCGCCAGATCTGAACGGTTCATTTTTGGATATGGGATGCGGCAAAGGCCGCGTAATGGCAATTGCGGCTACTTATGGTTTCAGAGAATTAATTGGCGTCGATTTTTCCGCCCGCCTTTGCCACGATGCCATGCAGTTAAGTGAAAATGTGGAAGCAAAATTTCCCGGGATAAATATCACCATCGAATGTGAAGATGCCCGGGATTACATTATTCCGGATAGTGTTTCGGTTATCTTTTTATTCAATCCTTTTGATGATTTGATCATGGGGGATTTTATAAAACAAGTGATGGATACCCTAAAAAGGAAACCAAGAAGATTAAAAATATTGTATGCTAATCCGCAATGCAAAAAGCAATGGCTCGATGCAGGATTCGAAGAAATAGACACTTTTAAAAAGATGAAATATTTAGAAGGTAGTGTCCTGGTCAATCATTATCAATAACCTTCTCTTCATATCACAAAAAAGTCCCGTCGCTATAGTCAGCGACAGGACTCTTTTATACAATAAATAGTATTGTATTATGCTTCTGCTTCAACCTTTGGCTGTGCCTCGGTTTCATTCATTAATTCTACACTGCGCTTTATAAATTCAGTCAGGTTATTTCCTTTCAGCATGCCCTGGCTAAGCAATGCTAAATCCACCAAATTCTTAGCCATTTTGTTTTGTTTATCAGAATCATTTTCCTGTAAGATTTGCTGGTGAATCGGGTGATTACCATTTACAGTAAAGTTAATTTCATCAGGCATACTGGCATAAAAACCCATCATACCACTTCCTCCGCTTACCTGCGCCATATCTTTCATACGACGGCTCCATTCGGGCCTTGTTGCAACAACCGGCGGCGCATCCGTACTTAACCCCTTTACTTCAACCTGTGTATGGTCGGCCGTTAATAAAGATTTAAACAAGTCAGTGATTTTTGTTTTTTCTTCCTCACCTAAAACACTGTCGCTGGTTTCTGCTTTATCAATCAGGTTTTCTGCAATATCAGCATCTACTCTTACAAACTGAACATCATTAAATTTTGATTCCATTTGACCAATCCAGCTTGAATCAATCAGGTCGTTCAGTTTTACAACGTAGTAGCCCCTGCTTTTTGCAGCTTGTATATATGCATCCTGCTGGATTTCATCGGTTGTATACAACACAATCGTTTTCTTATCCTTATTAACCTGCAGGTTTTCAACGGCTGTTTTATATTCTTCAATGGTAAAAAAGCTTCCGCTGTTAACATCCTGCATTACCAGGAAAGATTTTGCCTTATCGAAAAATTTATCATCGGTCATCATACCGTATTTTACAAACAGGCCAAGGCTTTCCCATTTGCTTTCAAAATCAGCACGATCATTACGGAAAATTTCATCCAGCTTATCTGCAACTTTCTTAGTGATGTGTGCATTTATCTTTTTCACATTCGGATCACCCTGCAGGTAACTGCGGCTAACATTCAACGGAATATCAGGGCTGTCAATTACACCATGCAACAGCATTAAGAACTCAGGTACAATATCTTTCACCTCATCCGTTACAAAGACCTGGTTGCTGTATAAATTGATCTTATCTTTTTGTATTTCGTAGCTATGCTTAATCTTGGGGAAGTATAGAATACCCGTAAGATTAAATGGGTAATCTACATTGAGGTGGATCCAGAAAAGCGGGGTTTCGCTCATCGGGTACAACTCTTTGTAAAACTTCTCGTAATCCTCTTTGCTCAGTTCAGATGGCTTCTTTGTCCATGCTGGTGAAGTGTTGTTGACTGGTTTTGGTTCAACTGGCTCTTCGCCTTCTTTTGGCTCTTCTACTTTGGCATTTGCATCCCTGAAATAAATAGGAACCGGCAAAAACTTACAGAATTTTTCAAGAATGCCTTTCAGCCTCCATTCATCCAGAAACTCTTCGCTGTCTTTGTCAACATGCAGGCGGATTTCGGTACCCCGTTCTGCACGCTCCGTTGTTTCTTCAAGCGTATATTCAGGACTACCATCACACTCCCAGCGAACGGCGGGCGCATCTTTCCAGCTTTTGGTAAAAACTTCTACCTGGCTGCTGACCATAAAGGCTGAGTAAAAACCTAACCCGAAATGGCCTATCACACTTGCTTCAGCCTGTCCTTTATATTTCTCCAAAAACTCTTCCGCACTACTAAATGCTACCTGGTTCAGGTATTTGTCAACCTCTTCGGCGGTCATACCAATACCCTGGTCTATAATGCTGATGGTTTTCTTTTTTGAATCAAGCACCACTTCAATTTTTGGCTCGCCCAATTCAGCTTTAAACTCACCAACGCTCGCAAGCGTCTTCAGCTTTTTGGTTGCATCCACCGCATTGCTGATCAATTCACGAACAAAAATCTCGTGATCACTGTAAAGGAATTTTTTAATGATCGGGAAAATGTTTTCCGTATGTACCCGAATACTTCCGGTAGCCATATTGTTTTCGATTTTAAGTTTACAATTTTTTAATGCTGCCAGCCAACCCTCAAACACGGTGCCATGGCTTCTAATACTGACAAATTTGCAATCTCAAAAATAATCCGGAAGAATCCTGCAATGCAACCGGCAATCTGTTAGGTAAAAATCATTGTACCTGACAAGGCGTGGCAGCAATGTTTAATCACCTATCATCCATTTAATGGTATGAGCGGTAATAACAAAGTGGTTTTCGTCCTAACTTTATTTGGAGATCAATGATTCTACTAATTTTTAACCATTGTTATTTTACTTATGAAAAAAATTTTGTTTTTCGCTCTTACCGGACTTTTTCTTACAGGCAGCTATGCGCAAAGCGTTGGCATAGGTACCTTAACCCCGCGTAAATCAGCAAAACTGCACATCATTGGCGACAATACCGATACGAGCATAGCGGCATTACTTGATGGCAATGTATTGGGAACAGGATTGCAGGTACGACGGGGCGGAGTGGGGATTGGACCATTTCTCCCGGCATCAAGGTTATTTGTGGCAACGGATACGTTTGGAGTCGGCATTGATGCTTTTGCAGCAATAGTCGGGTATTCCCGATCAGATTCGGCTGCTTTGTATGGAGGTGTTTACGGAACATACAACCAGTCGCTATATGGTGTGGGAGTGCAGGGCATCGGTTTTAATGGTGTTAATTACCTGTCTGTTTATGGGGGTAATATCGATGTCGGTGTCCACGGTTCAGCAGATATTGGCGTTTCGGCCATTGGCAATCTTTATGGAGTTTATGCCGTGGCAGGAGATTTAAGTACCGATATCCCTGATGAACAATATGGAATATATGCCAGTACCGAAAACGCAACCGCTGCCAAAAAATATGCGGGTTTTTTTAACGGTGATGTGAACGTAGTCGGCAGTTTGTCAAAAGGAGCGGGTACTTTCAAAATTGATGATCCGCTTGACCCCGCCAATAAATACCTGTACCACTCCTTTGTGGAAAGCCCGGACATGATGAATATTTATAACGGAAATGTAACCACAGATGCCAGCGGAATTGCAAATGTGACCTTGCCTGATTATTTTGATGCTTTGAATAAGGATTTCAGGTATCAGCTGACCTCCATTGGCACTTTTGCCCAGGCTATAATAAAAGAAGAAGTCAGCGGAAATCATTTTACCATACAGACGAGCCAACCCAATGTGAAGGTAAGCTGGCAGGTAACAGGTGTACGGAAAGATAAATATGCGGAAGCCCACAGGGTACAACCGGTTGTAGAGAAGGAACCCTGGAACAAAGGGCTATACCTCCATGCAAAAGAATTCGGGATGGATAAAACCAAAAGCATCCCGTGGCAGGCATCTTTGAAAATGGCGCCAACGACTGAATTGCAAAATTCAAAGTTCTCCGTGAAAAAAACCAGGAACGCAAAAGCTCAACCAGACATCGAAAAGTTAACCCGTCTTTCAACCGGGGAATAGTTCTGGCAGAACGTTTTCCTGCATTCACCCAAAAAAATAGACGGCCGCCAGGGATTTCCCTGGACGGTCGTCTTTTAATTTGTAAGCCGGAGGAATACCTTAATAATATCCTGTAAGTCGGGGAAGGGGGTGAAATATTGGGCGATCCCCACCCCCATTGGCAAACAGGACATAAAAAACCTCCTGAACCACAAGGGAAACAGGAGGTAAAAAAGAAAACGAAGTTAATTGAAAGCAGGTGAATGTGTCTTTGGAAAATTATTCCCCGACCCGGAATTTATTTTACTAATGGCTGCATCAGCCCTTTTCTTAGCCAGCCGTTTTTTGTATTCAAACCATTTCTGATCGTATATCTTTCGCATAATATCATCAAACTTGCGGCGAAGCGTCACATTAAAACCTCCCTTAATAATGGTACTAACCGATGCACCAAGCGTTCGGACCGACAAACCAAACCCACCTTCAAGGTATTCGATATGATGCCAGTAACCGCTCGGCATAAACAAGGTATCGCCGTGCTGAAGCACCGTACTCATGCCTTTAGCATATTGCAAACCCGGATAAGTTTCAAAATCCGGATGATCAATATCTACCGTACTATGCACATTAAATGGCAGACGGTAGAGCAATTCGCTTTGATCCGGCGGAAATAAAACAACCCTTTTGGCGCCGGCAAATTGCGTCAGGAAAACATTGCTCATGTCGATATCCTGGTGCATGCGGGTAATGGATTCTTTTGGCCCAAAAAACATGAAAGGAATTTTAAGATAGCGGCCGGTAATTTTTGGATAGCCAAAATCTTTCAGCAATTCCGGCTTGTATTTAAACACAGGAAAAAGGAAAAGCCTTAGATCGGTTGGCTCTCTTTCAATAAGATCAAGGTATTCGTTAAAATGCATTTTAGCGTGCGGTACCGCAAGTGTTTCGCTTGGATTGGCCTTTAAACTGCTAAAAAGGTTCACTTCAATATCGCCCATCTTGTCACGAAAATAATCCATGCTCCACTTTTCATAAGCAGGGTATTGTTTCCACAAACCCCGTAGCACCACAGGCTTTTGTGGTTTCAGGTAGTTCTTTTCAAACTCCTTTCTCGTCATTGTACTCCCATCCACTACCGGTATGGGGGTATCCACATTCATCTTACTCATCCAATCCATATTTGGTGCAAAAATACATGATTCTTAAACGGTGAGAAGTTGGCGGTTAACAGGATGAAAAGGTGATTAAGGAGTTGAACCAATGCCAAACTCCAAAAATCAGAGATCAGTCCTGTGAGCTATCGGGATCATAATTACGGGTTCGGATTATTGTCCCTGTGCCAAACTATACCCTTTCTTTTCGCCCCATTGGTTCAGCAATTCCAGCGAGCAAATTTTAAAATCACCGCTAAGACTAACATATAAACCAATAATATCCTGTTGATTCAAAGGGTAATTATCAATGGTTTCGAAGCGGGCATTGTACTGGTTTACCAGGTTGGTGAACTTCGAACCGGTTGGCCAAACCTGCGTACCGCGGTTGCTGATGCTAAGCAATTTAAATTTAACACCTGCATGGCGGAGGCATTTTTCCGCGATGGCATCAGGCTGAACATTGCTTTCAATAAACATATCCACGCCAACAATTTTTTCGTTGGCAGCTTCAACGCTTTCGAGCATGGGGTTTTTATCGAGGTTGTAAACGGTACAGGTCGCTGGCAGATCAATTTGCTCTGGCTTTGGACTGTGCAAAGGCTTCTTTCCAAAATTATTAATGATAGCCCGGGCAAAATCGGTGGTACTTAAAGGGGGGGTGGCCTTATTTCCAAAATCGCCTGTATGTACACCACTTTCCAGCGTGAATAGTAATGCATTTTCAATCATAGCGGCTGTATCAAAAAGACCAACATGCTGCAACAAGGAAAAACTGCTCAATAATAATGCTGTCGGGTTGGCAATATTTTTACCAGCAATATCCGGCGCTGTTCCGTGCACTGCTTCAAATATGCAGATATGATCGCCAATATTAGCACTCGGAGCAAAGCCTAAACCACCCACCAAACCTGCGCAAAGATCACTTACAATATCACCCTGCAGGTTGGTTAACACAACGGTATCGAAGGTATCAGGGCGTGTTACAAGCTTCATGCACAGGTCATCAACAATTACATCATCCGCTTTCAGATCAGGATATTCCTTGGCTACTTCATAAAAGCATTCCAGGAATAAGCCATCTGTAATTTTCATGATGTTAGCCTTGTGACCACAGGTAATGCGACGGGCATTTTTCTTACGGGCCATATCAAAAGCATACCTGATAACCTGCATGCTTCCTGGCCTGGTAATAAAACGGCGGCTTAACGCCACGTCATGGGTAAGCATATGCTCTACCCCACCATAGGTATCTTCAATATTTTCTCTAACAATAGTTATATCAATAGGAATGCCTGCCTTGCTAAAAACTGTATCAACGCCATGCAGGGTTTGAAAAACACGCTTGTTGGCGTAGGTATTCCAGGTTTTGCGGGCTGTAACATTGATACTTTTTACTCCCTTGCCTTTGGGTGTTTCCATTGGACCTTTAAACAGAATACCCAGTGCTTCAATGGTTTGCTGCGCCTCAGCAGTCATGCCATTACTGAAACCCTTGTCAAACACCCATTTGCCCATTTCAACGTACTCATATTCGAGCGGAACATTGGCAGCATCAAAAATAGAAATCACAGCATCCATAATTTCCGGACCGATACCATCACCTTTTGCTACAGCTATTTTCATTCTTATATTTTTTTTGTGGATTCTTGTAATTGATAAATGCAGCTTAAAAACCTGCAGGCATGGCCACAAAAATAAGGTTGCAACCGCAGATAGCCGGTTAACTCCCAAAGTTTTATATGGTTATTTGTTGCATGTATTTAAAATATCTGGCAACAAAATACATTACAGTCTTGTTTCTTTTAAAATTGTTTAGGAACATTACGGTGTCTTACAAAAAAGGCAGTTTTATTCTATTCATGAGATTGTCCCATTTTTCCGATTTAATAGATTTGATGCGGTAAGCGGGTTCATTTGTATCTTCAATTTCTAATTTCTTATGAATACTCTTATTTCAAAAGGCGTTGAAATCTCCGTGGAGGTTTTTTATCAACCTGAATATAGCCAGCCCGTATTGCATGAGTTTATGTTTGCTTATCGCATTAGCATCATTAATCATAATCCATTTACGGTTCAGCTGCTGCGCCGTGAATGGTCGATTTTTGATAGTTCAGGCGAGCACCGCCAGGTAGAGGGTGATGGTGTGGTTGGTCAGCAACCTGTACTATCTTCCAATGAAAATTTTCAATACGTGAGCGGCTGTAACCTGAAAACCGAAATGGGCAAAATGTGGGGAAATTATGAAATGCTCGACACAAACAGCCAGCAAAAATTCAAAGTTGATATCCCGGCTTTTCAAATGATAGCCCCAATGAAGAACAATTGAGGGAAAACGGAAAACTTGAAAGTTAAACACCAGGATCGCAAGTCCTTAAGTCAATGAGTCATTAATAACGGATTTCATTGCAGTATTAAATCCGTTATTACCGTTCACCACTACCTATCAGGGCTTATACGCAGCCTGTTCAAGAATCTCTTTACCTTCTTTTATCATCAGGGCATTTATAGAAACATCCGGATGCTTTTTCATGTATGCCCTAACGAGCTGCCTGCCTACAAATAATCCAATATTGCCCGGTGCACCTTCACCAAGTTCGGGGGTCTTTGGACCATCTTTAATATAGTTCTGATTGATCGCAGACTCCTTGCTATATAAAAGGTCGTTCTTCACAAAATAATTCCAGATCAGTGCTTCATTCGCATAACAGCCTTTCAGTTGTTCCGACGTATAACCCAGTTTTAAACTATCTGCCGTTTCCGGCAATAATTTATCCAGCAGGTAAAGCCGTTTGCCTTTTTCAATCATTTCATCTACCAGCGTATTGCCATTTATATTATAGGGAAATGCATCTATAATAATGTTCTTGGCACAATTTACAATCATCATATTTGGCGTAAAGCGCCTCGTTTGATAATCGTAAAATAAACCTGCCTGCCTGCCGTTTTCATACAAACCGGCATGCTCGCCCAAATGAAGCTGCAATGCAATGCCAACACCATTTCTTGTGCGCACATCGCCATAATCTCCCAACGGGAAAGGCTCAAACGCATCCATTGGCCCTATAAAAGTGGTGATCACAAACGGAGAATCAGGCTTCCAGGCTGGAACATAATATTGCATATATCGCAACGATTGCTGCAGGTTTTTTTCAACTTCAGGTAAAGTTTTATCTGCCATATTGCTGGCCGTTTCATATACCGGCCGATACGATCGAATAAAACTTTTTATAGCATCCGGGGCATGGGGGTCAGCGGGATTGATACCGAGGATCTTTACCATATAATCCTGCAAAAAATCGGGATGCTGCTGCTGCAATTTATTGAGGCTTACGTCCAGGTGGTTGGTATCAATGCTAAAAAAGGCTTTGTCAAAACGCTGTACAACCGTGTTAGATTTTATTCCTGATACATCGGGTGCCGACTCATTTTTACAGGCATTCAACAGAAAAACAACGGGGATCAAAATTCCGAAACGCTTCATGTGGCAAAAAAACGATAGGAATAAATACAAAACCATTAACCGCTGTTAATTCAACCTTATTCGTGAATTTTGTACAGGATGTCTTCAGACGATACCTTCCGGCAGACGGATGCCGGCAAATGCAATTGGATGATTGAAGAAAAAAATACTGATGAAATTAGCAATAGCACAACAGAATTATCATATTGGCAATTTTGAAAGCAATACAAAAAAAATTATTGATGCCATTTCGCTGGCCGAACAAAAAGGCATGGACCTGGTGATTTTTAGCGAGCTGGCAGTTTGCGGATATCCGCCGCGCGATTTTTTAGAGTTTGATGATTTTATAAAAAGAAGCAAGGCCGCGGTTGATGAAATTGCGCAACACACCCAAAACATCGCAGTCCTTGTCGGCGGCCCCGAACGCAACCCGATCCTGGAAGGTAAAGACCTGTTTAATGCGGCTTTCCTTTTATACGAAAAGAAAATACGGGCCGTGACCCATAAAACATTGCTGCCAACTTATGATGTATTTGATGAGAACAGGTACTTTGAAGCAGCCTATGAATGGAACATCATGGAGTTTAAAGGCAAGCGGCTGGCCGTAACCATTTGTGAAGATATCTGGAACCTCGGCGACAACCCGTTGTACCGCATTTGCCCGATGGATAAACTGTTGGAACAGCAACCGGACATCATGATAAACTTAAGTGCTTCGCCATTTGATTATACGCATGATGAAGGAAGAAAAGCAACCGTAAAAGCAAATGTGCTGAAATACAAATTGCCCATGTTTTATTGCAATTGTGTGGGAAGTCAAACTGAAATTGTTTTTGATGGCGCAAGTCTCGTTTACGATGCCAATGCAAATCTCTGTGGCCAGTTACCCATGTTTGAAGAAGCCATCGCTTTTTTTGAATTGCATGAAAATGGACACATCACGGGTGGCCTGGTTGAAAGACCAATTACAAACGGAACGAGCGAAGTAATGCCCGAAACTTTCCAACCGGCATTAAATATTAAGCAGGTGCACGATGCGCTGGTTACCGGCATCAGGGATTATTTTTTTAAGATGAATTTTAAGCAGGCGATTATCGCAAGCAGCGGAGGTATTGACAGTGCGCTAACGCTTGCATTAGCAGTGCAGGCATTGGGAAAAGAAAATGTGCGTGCCATTTTAATGCCTTCACAATATTCAACGGGACACTCAGTCAGCGATGCGGAAGCTTTAAGCAAAAACCTCGGAAACCCTTACGACACCGTCCCTATAAAAAATATTTTCGACCAGTTTCTATTGGATTTGAAACCGATTTTTAAAGATCTGCCTTTTAGCCTGGCCGAAGAAAATATTCAAAGCCGCATAAGAGGGAACCTGGTGATGGCAATCGCCAACAAGTTTGGCTACATTTTACTAAATACTTCCAACAAAAGTGAACTGGCAACTGGCTACGGCACGTTGTATGGCGACATGGCCGGTGGCCTTGGTGTATTAGGCGATTGCTACAAATTACAGGTGTACGAGTTGTCAAATTATATCAATCGAAACGTAGAAATTATTCCGGCTAATATCATTACAAAACCACCGAGCGCAGAATTAAGACCCGGCCAAAAAGACAGCGATAGCCTGCCCGAGTACGATGTGCTTGATCCGATTTTGTACCAATACATTGAATGCAGGCAGGGCCCAAATGAAATAAAAGCCATGGGTTTTGATGCTGCACTGGTTGATCGCATTTTACGAATGGTAAACATGAATGAATACAAACGCAACCAGTTCTGCCCCATCATTCGTATATCACCAAAAGCATTTGGTGTAGGAAGAAGAGTGCCGATTGTAGGGAAGTATTTGAGTTAAGTTTATTGCACCCCGGTTAACATTATCAAAATAGATTGGTGGTAAATAGCCTTGGTATGCAAGGACTGAGCCTACTGATCATGCAGCTATACAATCGTAAATCCCAACGATTCTCAACAAATCAATCCTGTAAAAAAAGCCATACCCTAACCCTATGGAAAAGCCAGGTGATATATTATCCCGCCATTTAATTCAGTTAAATACCAGGATAAGAAATGAACTGCTGCCGATATCCGGGGTACAATAGTTGTTCTTTTTCTGTTTAAGGGCATCACAGCACCTGGATAGTTAATGGAGAAAGACCGGGCAATCAGGTTAGGATTAGCATATGCCGTGCCTGGAATCTTGCTTTGTTGCATTCATAACTTCCAGTTCCCAGGCAGGTTTCAGTTTCCGAACCGAACTGATTCCCATTGTTCCCTGTCCGCTAAAATTGGTAAAAATCAAACCGGATTGGCAGAACAGTTTACCATTGTGGGCCATGACCTGCGGTTTAATGAAAACATCCTTACCTCCTTCTTCCCTCTATTATCCCGGCCGGCCCCATATAATACCCGTTCAAACCTACCCTATCCATAAATTTGTGGCTTAAACAAACAATGGAAGCAATTCCAACCTTCGGCGCTGATGCAGTTTAATACAACAACTAAAAAACCTAATATTTATACCGGTATTACAAAAGCCCTTGGCATTTGTGTGCTCATCCCTACCTATAATAATGCCGGGACTTTAAGCTCCGTTATAAATAATGTTCTGGAATATTGCGATGAGGTTATTGTGGTAAATGATGGTTCCACCGATGGCACATCCGACTTGCTCGATACCATACCCGGCTTACAAGTAGTTGAATACGTGCCGAATAAAGGCAAAGGCATTGCGCTGAGGACCGGCCTGAAATACGCTGCCGAAAAAGGTTATGCATACGCCATTACCATCGATTCCGACGGCCAGCATTTTGCAAAAGACCTTCCTGCATTTGTTAACCGTATCGGGGAAAACCCCGGCAGTTTATTGATTGGCGCACGTAATATGGAGCAGGCGAGCGTGCCCGGCAAAAGCAGTTTTGGTAACAAATTTTCCAATTTCTGGTTCTGGATCGAAACGGGGATTAAAGGCCCTGACACACAGTCCGGCTATCGTTTGTACCCGGTTCAACTGTTAAAAGATATAAAGTTTTATACCCGAAAATTTGAATTTGAAATTGAAGTGTTGGTGGCAGCTGCCTGGCAGGGAATTCCTATTGAATGGGTTCCGGTGAGCGTTTATTATGCACCAAAGGAATCCAGGGTTTCGCATTTCAGGCCCTTCCGCGATTTTACACGGGTTGGCATTTTGCACACGCTGGCGGTAACAAAAGCACTGCTGTATATAAAGCCAAAAAACTTTCTGCTTGGAATTTTTAATAAAAAAAAACGAAATAATTTCCTGGAGAAATACGTGTTAGTGCCCGATGAAAAAGATACCGTAAAAGCACTTTCAATTGCATTTGGCTTATTTATGGGCATTGTACCAATCTGGGGTTTTCAATTGGCAGTTGCTATTCCCCTGGCTTTTTTATTCCGCCTGAATAAAGCAATGGTTATACTGGCAGCCAACATCAGTATTCCGCCCATGATTCCGCTTATCCTATTTCTTAGTTACCGCACCGGCGCTTTATGGATAAACGGACAATCAACTGCCTTCAAGTTTTCCAGCGATATCACCCTTAGCGACGTGCAGCAAAACTTAACCCAATATCTTTGGGGAAGTGTTACATTGGCAATAATAGCCGGGTTAACGGGTGGATGCATCGCCTACCTGCTGATTAAATTTTCAAAAAAAAGAAACTCACTTAGCAGCCTGGATGTTTAATGGAAAAAGTTTTTATTCCCCTTTATAATTTTTTTGAAAAACACAGGCCTGCTTTTTATACCAGTCTTGTGCTGGCCTTTCTATGCGTTGCCTTTTTTGCATCGAAAATTAAACTGGAAGAAGACATTACCGCTGTATTACCTAAGGATGCAAAAACAGAAAAATTAAATTCAGTTTTTCAAAACTCGAAGTTTTTGGACAAGCTGGTGGTGAATGTGAGATTAACTGACACAACAGCCTCCGCGCCTGATAGTTTAACTGCATTTACAGAAGCATTTGTTGAAAAAACAAAACAACAACTGCAACCATACCTCAACAATATAACCGATAAAGTAAACGATGAATTGCTGCTGGATATGTTCAACAATATCCAGGCACAACTTCCTGTTTTTTTAAATGATGATGATTACCGCTTAATTGATTCGCTTATTACTCCCGATCAATTAAAACAAAGCCTTGTCCATAATATTGAATTGCTTAGTTCGCCAACTGGCCTGGCCTTGAAAAAAATGATCGGCAACGACCCGGTTGGCATTTCATTTATTGGATTAAAAAAGTTACAGCAATTACAGTATGATGAAAATTTTGAATTGTACGATGGCTACATAGTTACCAAAGACAGGAGGCATTTACTTTTTTTCATTTCTCCAAAATATCCTCCCAACAATACTGGTAAAAACGAACTATTATTAAATGGCCTGGATGCCATTATGGATTCATTGCATGCATCTGGTTTTACAAATATTACCGCAAGCTATTATGGGGCTACTGCAGTAAGTGTTGGCAATGCTTTACAAATAAGAAATGATAATTTCCTTACCCAGGGAATCGCTATCATTTTTATTATCGTTTTTGTTGCATGGTTCTTCCGAAAAAAAACAGCACCGTTGCTTATGTTGCTTCCGGTTGTATTCGGGGCATTATTTTCACTGGCTGTCATCTATTTTATAAAGGGAAAAATATCGGTCATTGCATTGGGTACAGGCTCGGTGGTACTTGGTATTGCTATCAATTATTCACTGCATGTTTTTAATCACTACAGGCATACCAAAAGCATTCGGGAAGTGTTGCAGGATTTGTCCATGCCCATGACCATTGGTAGTTTCACAACAATCGGTGGTTTTCTTTGCCTGCAATTTGTCCACTCAGATCTGCTGAAAGACGTAGGCCTTTTCGCGGCATTCAGTTTGATCGGCGCATCCGTATTCTCCCTGGTTTTTTTACCGCATTTAATTGTATCTGAAAAAGAAGAACAAAAGCCTGCGGAGGAACATAGCTGGCTCGACAAAATATCTTTACGCAGTCCTGAAAGGAACAAATGGATTATAGGTGGCATATTGGTGCTTACATGTGTGTTTGCATATACAAGCCGCTATGCCTCTTTCGAGACAGACATGATGCGGATGAATTATTTGTCTCCCAGGCTTAGAGAAGCGGAAAATGAAATGAACCGCATTAACGCTTATGCATTGCAATCAGTTTATCTTGTTTCAACCGGCAAAAACCTCGATGATGCTTTGCAGAAAAATGAACTGGCCATTCATGCACTTGAGCAATTAAAAGCGACCGGAATAATTCAAAGATTTTCAGGCGTATCACCTGTTATTCTTTCACAAAATTTGCAACAACAAAAAATCGACAGGTGGAATAATTACTGGACACCTTCGAAAAAACAAGCAGTATTAAACACCTTGAATTCTGTTGGGAAGACTGCAGGTTATAAAGCAACTGCGTTTAATAACTTTAAATCGCTCCTGGATAAAACTTATTCACCCTCCCCTGTTGGAACAAACAATGCCATTCTTAAAAATTTACTGGATGATTATGTAATTGTAAAGAATGGCGAAACAATGGTGATCAACCTCGTAAAAACCACCCACCAAAATAAGCCGCTTGTTTATAAAGCTTTTGAAAGACAAAACGCTGTTACGGTCATCGACAAGCAATACTTAACCAATAAACTAGTCGAAGCTGTAAATGCAGATTTCACCAGCATTGCAGTAATGTCTTCGTTTCTGGTTTTTATCGTACTCCTGGTTACTTACGGTCGCATTGAACTGGCACTTGCCACTTTTCTGCCAATGCTGATAACATGGGTTTGGATATTGGGAATTATGGGGCTGGCAGGCATACAATTCAACATCATTAACATCATCATTTCGACACTCATTTTCGGCCTTGGTGATGATTACAGTATTTTTATAATGGACGGCTTATTACAGGAATATAAAACCGGCAAAAAACTACTGGCATCTTATAAATCCTCTATTTTAATTTCCGCTATAACTACCATTGCCGGTTTAGGTGTATTGATATTTGCCAGGCATCCTGCATTGCGTTCTATTGCACTCATCTCCATCATCGGCATGTTCTGCGTGGTAATGATGGCGCAAATTCTTATTCCATTTTTCTTTAACCTGCTGATAAAAAACCGGGTGGATAAAAAACAATTTCCATGGACCCTTACCAGTTTTCTCAAATCAGCATTTGCATTTGCTTACTTTATATTCGGTTGTGTTTTATTGAACATTGCCGGACTGTTTCTTATTACACTAAATCCTTTCAATAAAACAAAAAGCAAACTGGTTTATCATATTATTTTATCAAAGTTTGCATGGTCGCTAATGTATATAATGGTAAATGTAAGAAAGACCGTTATCAATCCATTGAATGAACGTTTTGAAAAACCTGTTGTACTGGTAGCCAACCATCAATCTTTTCTGGATATCCTTTGTAGTATCATGCTGCATCCTAAAGTTTTATTGCTTACCAACAGCTGGGTATATCATTCACCATTTTTTGGAAATGTAGTTCGCATGGCGGGCTATTATCCTGTTAAAGAAGGCGCTGAACAAAGCATTGAAAAATTAAAAGCCAGTGTAGATGCAGGGTATTCCATCGTTGTTTTTCCGGAAGGAACAAGATCAAAAGACGGCACTATAAAACGTTTTCACAAAGGGGCTTTTTACCTTGCAGAACAATTAAATGTTGATATACTGCCAGTAGTTTTTCATGGTACAGGATACAGCATGAGCAAGAGTGATTTCATGTTGAAAGATGGCGACATAACTATCCAGTTTTTGCCAAGAATAAAACCAGGGGACCAGCAATGGGGCGATGGTTATACTGCCCGTACAAAAAGCATCAGCCAATATTTTAAACAGCAGTACCAGCAATTAAAAAAAAGAAAAGAAATACCGTCTTTTTTCCGTGAAACACTGCACTACAATTTCCTGTACAAAGGCCCTGTGCTTGAATGGTACATGCGCATAAAAGTTTCGCTGGAAAAAAACTATGAGCAGTTTAATGCAATAGTTCCGGCGAAAGGAACCATACTGGATATTGGCTGCGGCTACGGTTTTCTTTCTTTTATGCTGTCATTTACTTCAGCCGAAAGAACTATAACAGGTATTGATTATGATGAAGATAAGATTGCAACTGCCAACAATTGTTTTAGCAAAACACAGGCACTGCAATTTCATTTTTCCAATGCACTCGATTTTGATTTCGATAATTACGATGCTATTATTTTAAGTGATATACTGCATTACCTTCAACCATCAGAGCAGGAGTTATTGTTAATGAAATGCATCAAACATTTACAACCAAAAGGCGTTATACTTATCAGGGATGGAAATGCGGAATTGGAACATAGGCATAAGGGCACTAAACTCACCGAATTATTTTCAACCAAACTGTTGGGTTTTAATAAAACGGCAGGAAATGGGTTGTCATTTTTAAAGGCAGGCACCATTCGTTCTGTAGCTAACCTGCACAATATGGATTGTGAAGAAATTGATAATACCAGGGTTACATCCAACATCATTTTTATTCTAAAAGATAAAGCCGCAATTACTGCATGAAGAAAGATGACATTGATATACTAATTATTGGCAGTGGTCTTGGCGGGCTTATTTGCGGCGCTATTTTAAGCCGGGAAGGTTACAGGATTTCCATACTGGAAAAGAACAGGCAGATAGGCGGTTGTTTGCAAACATTCGTACGCGATAAAATTATTTTTGATTCAGGTGTACATTATATTGGCGGGCTAAGTAAAGGCCAGAACCTATACCAGATTTTTAAATACCTCGGTATCCTGGACAAACTGAAACTTCAACAAATGGATGTCAATGCCTTTGACAAAATTTTGTTTGAAAATGACGAACAGGAATACCCAATGGCACAGGGTTACGACAACTTTATAAAACAATTACTGGTATTTTTTCCCGATGAAGAAAAAGCTATACGTGCTTATTGCGATAAGATTAGGGAAGTATGCGCTAAATTTCCTTTTTACAACCTGAGATCGGGCGAAGATGCTAACGAAAAAAATGAAACGCTTTCGTTAAATGCAAAGGCGCTTATTGAATCATTTACAGAAAATAAAAAACTACAGGAAGTGTTGGCAGGCAGCAATTCACTGTATGCAGGCATACCCGACAAATCACCTTTTTATGTTCATGCTTTAGTGTTGAACAGTTACATTGAAAGCTCCTGGAAATGTGTGGATGGCGGCTCGCAAATAGGAAAATATCTGGCAAGGATCATACGCGATAACGGGGGTGAAATTATTCGGAATTGTACTGTTACCCAACTGGTGGAGATTGACGACAAAATTTCTTATGCTGAATTGGAAGACGGCACTAAAATGTATGCCAGGAATTTTATTTCAAACATACATCCTGCAAAAACATTGGAGATGACACAGTCTCATCTTATCCGTAATGTTTACAGGAAACGAATTACGACACTTGAAAATACCATTTCATCCTTCACACTGAATGTGGTTTTAAAAAAGAACACGTATAAATACAAAAAAACAAATTATTACTATCATAGTGAAAATAGTGTGTGGTATGGCTGGAATTACAATGAAGACAACTGGCCGATGGGTTATGCATTATTCTTTTCTGCGTCATCAAAAAGTGAAGAATATGCAGAGTCGGCAACCATTATTACTTACATGCGCTACGATGATGTTAAACTTTGGGAGCACACCTTCAATACCGTTGCGGTAAAGAATGATCGTGGTGAAACCTATGAGGAATTTAAAAAAAGAAAAGCGGAGAAACTGATTGACCTCGTTGAAAAAAAATTCACTGGTTTGAAAGATGCAATTCAATCCTACTATACTGCAACACCACTTTCATACAGGGATTATATTGGTAATGACGACGGTTCTTTATACGGTATTCTCAAAAATAACAATGACCCTATGAAGAGTTTGATATCATCAAAAACAAAAATCCCAAACCTGTATTTAACCGGGCAGAACATGATATTGCATGGTATACTCGGCGTATCAATTAGTGCATTGGTAACCTGCGGGGCTTTTATGGATATGGATACGCTTATTGAAAAAGTAAGGAATGCTTAAAAGAAAAAAAATATTCAGGACATTTTTCTGGATCCTGGCAGGATTTGCAGGATTGCTGCTCGTTTTATTTATCTATTTATATGCCGTTGCGATCGATCATCCGCCTGTAATAAAAGACAGGTCAAGCGAAGCTTTGCAAAGAGTAAGTCATGGTAATGGATTTTATACCATTGGCAATAACTGGTTCAGGAAAAGTAACTCCGGTTTGTACGAATTATACGTGGAAGGCGATGCTTTTGAACGCGGTGTAATAAATGGCAAATTAACGCAGGAATTGGTGCGGCGCCAGGAAGATCATTTTAATGAACAGATCACCAAACTGGTTCCATCAAATTTTTACCGGCATTTTTTAAAATACTTTATTGGTTGGTTTAATCGCCACCTTGACGAGAATGTCACATCAGAATACCGTGAATCCATTTACGGTGTATCGATGGCAGCCTCAGAAGAATACAATTATATCGGTTCCAATTACCAGCGAATTCTTAATTACCATGCAGCACACGATATTGGACATGCATTACAGACCATGGCGTTGGTGGGTTGCACTTCTTTCGGAACATGGGGCAACCGGTCAGCTGACAGTACCATGATCATTGGACGCAATTTTGATTTTTATGTAGGTGACAAATTTGCTGAAGATAAAATTGTTGCCTTCTTTCATCCAACACATGGCCATCGGTATATGACGGTAACCTGGGGCGGATTTTTAGGCACTGTTTCCGGTATGAATGAAACAGGTTTATCAGTAACCATCAACGCAGCGAAAACTGCCATGCCTTCTGCATCGGCAACACCGGTTTCTTTAGTGGCAACTGAAATTCTGCAATATGCATCAAACATAAAAGAGGCATTTGCCATTGCGTCAAAACGAAAAATGTTTGTGTCTGAATCTTTCTTAATTGGTTCTGCGGCGGACAACAAGGCCGTGATAATTGAAAAGACACCAACGCAACTGGCAATATATGATCCGCATCAAAATTTCATTCAATGCGCCAATCATTTTCAGAGTGACAGTCTTTCTCATTCAGAAAAAAATCTCGAACAATTAAGGGAAAGCGCATCACCATACAGGTATCGGAGACTTGCGCAATTATTGGCACAGGATACAATTAATACGATTCAAAAAACAATTAATATTTTAAGAGATACGAGAGGCATCAACAATGCCGATATTGGCATTGGAAACGAAAAAGCACTGAACCAGTTAATAGCACATCACTCTATTGTTTTTGAACCACAGAAAAGATTGGTATGGGTATCCACTTCGCCCTGGCAGTTTGGAAAATTTATGGCGTATGATCTTAATAAAATTTTCGCCATGCATGGCATGGCGGAAAACAAAGAAATTTACGACAGCGCTTTAACCGTTGCTGCAGATACTTTTTTGCTTACAAAACAATACAAGGAATTTCTTACCTATCGCCACCTGAAACAACAAATTGAGACGGGCAAAGATGTGAACATTCAAACACTTGTTGCATGTAATCCAAATTACTATCACAGCTATGTAATTGCAGGCGATTATTTCTACAAAAAAGATAAATTTAAAGAGGCATTAAGGTATTATGAACAAGCCTTAACAAAAGAAATAGCTACAGTAAAAGAAGCCGATCATATCCGCAAACAAATAGAAAAATGTAAGAATGAACTGTAATTGACTTTCTTATCCCATACTTGCCATCAGTAGATTAAGATCGGTGTATTTCAATTCGAATCTTTCACTTAAATGAAAATTCGTAAGTGCTCCCTTGAACATATAAATGCCGGTGCGGATATTAAAATTATTCCACGCATAATCATCAAAGCCACCAGCATCCGCTACATCTAATAATAACGGCATTAATACGTTGCTTACAGCGTGACTGGCAGTTCTTGAATAACCGGATGGAATATTGGGAACGCAATAATGTATTACACCATGTTTTATAAATGTGGGTTGTTCATGCGTGGTTATGTCCGATGTTTCAAAGCAACCACCCCTGTCTATACTTACATCAATTATCACGCTGCCGGCACGCATATTCGATACCATTTGTTCTGTGACCATCATAGGAGTTCTGCCGCTTTGCGAACCCAGTGCACCAATGGCAACTTCACAGGTTTTTAATTGCTTGGCTAAAATTTTAGGTTCCATCACCGATGTCCAAACGCGGTGGCCCATCGTGTCCTGCAATCTTTTTAACCGATACACACTATTATCAAACACCTTAACTGATGATCCCATGGCAAGCGCCGCCCGCGCAGCGAATTCGCCTACTACGCCAGCCCCTAAAATAATTACTTTGGTTGGCGGAATACCACTGATACCGCCGAGCAAAATTCCTTTTCCGCCAGAGTCGTTTCCTAAATAATGGCCAGCTATCAGCATACAGGCACTACCTGCAATTTCGCTCATACTGCGCACAATCGGGTAAGTTCCGCTATCATCTTTCAGGTTTTCAAAACTGATGGCTGTAATTTTTTTCTCCATCATATGTTCAAGAATACCCGATTTCATTACACTTAAATGAATGGGCGAAATAATGATATGGTTGTGTTTTAGAAGCGGCAGATCTTCATCTACTACCGGGGCGCTTTTTATGAGGATATCACAATCAAAAACTTCCTTTTTAGTGTATTTTATTTTGGCACCAGCTTCAGAATATTCACCGTCGCTGTAACCGCTGCCTTCGCCTGCCTTACTTTCAACCCACACATCATGGCCATTTGCTACCAGCACTCCCACCGCTTCGGGTATCAGTCCAATCCGGTTTTCCTGGAAAGCAGTTTCTTTGGGAATACCAATAAAAAGATCCGCATCTTTTGCTTTAATATCTAAAGTTTCTTCCAATGTTTCGTAACTGAAAGAGCCGCTGATGATAGGTTTTACGGAAGCCATGCAATTTTTTAAATTAAAAAATAACCACTGTAATTCTAAGCTAACCAGGGATGGGGTTGCACAGGAATTATTTGCAGTGGCATACTTAAGTTTGAATGAAGATGATTAATTAAACAAAACGGTTGCATAAAGTTAAATCAATGTGTCTTTACTGAATTGTATGATTTGTGAACCAGCCATTGATAATTATGGGCCTTAGGGTATCCGGATTTCTTTAATTTCCACCTGCACTCCTGCCCCATACTATTGAGTTGTGACATTATAAGGACTTAATTAAATTCAGCTTTCTTTTGGAATAAGAAGCGCTTTAAACATTAGTGTAATAGCTGAGCTGTTTTACCCGGCCGATGCTATTTGAAGCCATCGTGTTTGCGGATCAATGGTTTCAATGCAGAGATGCAGCGTATCATCCGGCAATAAGCCGGCTGCTTTTTCGGGCCATTCAACCAAACATACATTTCCGCTGTACAAAGCGTCTTCCACGCCAGCCTGAATAGCTTCCTCCTCATCTTTAATACGATACCAATCCATATGGTAAATGGATTTTCCATTAACAGTGTTGTACTGGTTAATGATAGAAAAAGTCGGACTTCCAACAGTATCGGTTGAGCCAAGTGCTTTACAAAGCGCACTTATAAAGGTGGTTTTGCCTGCGCCCATTTCCCCATGAAAGGCAACAACCTTATTCTTACCGATTATTTCAGCGACACGGGCGACTACAATATCCAGTTCAGCTAAAGAAAACTCGAGGTTCATAATTGACCTGCAAATTGCATTTTTTAACAACAAAAAACTTCTTACTGAAAGCGGGTTGCAATCATATTCGGTATCAAACGAAATTTTTTGCAACAAATCGAGGTATTTTTGCAACAGCTAAAAATCAGAAAAACAACTATGTTGTTTTAAGGAAAATAATTATGCAAAAAGTTGCATGGAAAGTAGATGGGATGACCTGCGCCAATTGCGCCCTCAGCATCAACAGAACGCTGGACAAGCAAGGCATGCAGAAAGTGAATGTGAACCCAATTACGGGTGATGTAAGTTTTGAAGCACCAAACGGCATAGTAACCAGGGCAAAAGAAAGAATTGAGGGATTGGGGTTTAAAGTTCATGAAGCCACGGAGGACACCCATCATGGTCATGATCATCATGGGCACGATCACCACGATCATGATCATGATCATGGAGGTATTTCATCATACATGCTCCGCTTTTGGATCAGCCTTCCGTTTACACTAATACTAATGATGCACATGGTGCCCGGTATTCATCTTCATTTTTTAATGAATCCGTGGGTGCAGTTTGGGCTTGCCCTGCCTGTTTATATTATCGGCATGGAATATTTTGGCAGAAGTGCCTTCAACAGTATTCGTAGCGGTGTACCCAATATGAATGTGCTGATTGCCTTAGGTGCAACAGCTGCTTTTTTCTATAGTTGTTACGGCCTGTTCACTAATAAGCCCCAGGATTTTCTTTTCTTCGAAACGGCGGCATCTATTATAACGATTGTTTTGTTCGGTAACTGGCTGGAAGATGCTTCAGTTCAGCGCACGCAGCGCGAAATAAAAAAACTTAGCAGGCAACAGGTTGTCATGGCGCACATGATTGCCTATGATCATGAACACAATGAAAATGTCTTTCCTGTTGAGAATACCGCACTTAAAACCGGTGATCTTATACTAATTAATACCGGAGAGCAGGTACCCATGGACAGTAAAATTTTATGGGGTGAGGCAGAGGTTAATGAAGCCATTATTACAGGTGAGAGCAACCCGGTTTTTAAAACAAAAAACGACATCCTGATTGGTGGAAGCGTGTTGGTAAATGGTACAGTTAAATGTTATGTAAGCGCTGTTGGAAAAGATACGGTAATGAGTAGCATTGTGGAATTGATGAAGAAGGCGCAAACCGAAAAACCGCCCGTGCAAAAACTTGCCGACAGGATCAGCGCAGTATTTGTTCCGGCCGTGCTCCTCATTGCATTGCTTACGTTTTTATTAAACATGTTTATTGGTGGCCACGATTTTAAGGAAAGCATGATAAGAAGTGTTGCTGTGCTTGTAATTGCCTGTCCCTGTGCAATGGGCCTTGCAACACCTGCTGCCATTGCAGTTGGGCTTAGCCGTGCTGCAAAACACGGCATCCTGTATACTGATATAAGCCGCATGGAATTGTTTCGCAATGTGAAGCAAATTGTATTTGATAAAACCGGCACCTTAACTACGGGCCGCTTTGCCATCGCAGGTTTTAAATCATTGGTTGATAGTGACAACGATTTCAAAAAAATCGTTTTCTCATTGGAAAAATTTTCTGGTCACCCGATTGCAAAAAGTGTTGCCGGAGCCTGGAAAACCACGGAATTAATCAAGTGGAAAAAAATTGAGGAAGTAAAAGGCCTTGGGATGAAGGGGCTTGATAAAGAAGGCAACGAATTCTGGATTGGTTCACAAAAAATAAATGGGACCATAACAGCGGACGGACATAATTTATATGTAACCAAAAATGGAGAATTAATTGGCTGGATTGATGTAGCGGATGAAATAAGACCAGAGGCAAAAGACATTATCAGCTTCTGCAAAGCAAAAGGTATCAAGACAATTTTATTGAGCGGCGATAATTATTCAAAATGTAAAACCGTTGCCGATGAACTTGGTCTTGACGAGGTAATTGCGGAACAAACGCCTGTGCAAAAATTAGAAAAAATAGAAGTGTTATCAAACGAGGCTTCAACCCTTATGGTGGGTGACGGGATAAACGATGCGCCTGCGCTTGCAAAAGCAACCATAAGTGTTTCGCTATCGGAAGCATCGAACCTTGCCATTCAAAGCGCATCAGTTGTACTGACAAACAACGGCCTTAAAAATTTACCGATTGCAATGATGCTGGGTAAGCAAACCTACAATACGGTTAAAAGCAACTTATTCTGGGCCTTCATTTATAACATTGTTGCCATACCCGTTGCGGCACTTGGTTTTCTTCACCCAACTTTTAGTGCATTGATAATGGGAGGAAGTGATGTGGTTTTAGCGGCTAACAGTTTATGGCTGGGCATTAAAAAGCTGAGGTGACACAACAATCACCTCAGCTTTTTAAGAGATTTCACTTATGCTATTTCATACCATTTTTTCTTTTTCTTAGTGGCTACCAGTACCACTACAGCGGTTGAGATAAGTATTGCGGCACCAACGGCCCACCAATTTAGTTTGGCCGTTTTGTATTTTGCCGGGACATAAATAACACCGCTGGCATCTGCCACTGCAGGTTCATCAATATACCTGCCCTTTGATGGAACAGATTCTTCATAAAAATTTACATAGAGGTCATATAGTTCCTGCCGCATTTCATCACCAGTCATTGGTTTGCCATGTCCTGTTGCAACTGTCATAGGGTTTAAAATGGCCAGTTTCTCAATAGACTGATAAGCCGCATCCCAGTCATAAGTAAAGTATGCGGGCGGCCGCGAAACTTTTTCGGTCTGCTTTAAAACCGATATAGCAGATTCCTGGTTGGTAGTAACAAATGCATCACCCGCGATCAGCAATCTATCCGATTCACGAAACAAACTTATATGCCCCGGCGCATGTCCGGGAGTATGTATGTATTTCCATTCATTTAAAAATGGGACAACCCCATCTTCCGGTAAAACGCTCAACAGTGATTCAATATTAATTGGTTTGTTGGGATACACATTGGCAACCCATGCTATTAAACCACCACCAACTGTTGCGTCGGGAGGCGGGTAAGCCGATTTTCCCATCAGATATGGCAATTCCAGGTAATGCGCATATACCGGCACTTTCCAGTCTTGTGCCAGTTTACTGATGGAACCCACATGATCAAAATGGCCGTGTGTCAGAATGATGGCTTCAGGCGGCGAATCACCAAACAACTCATTAGCCATTTTCTTAATTTTTTGGGCAGATGATTTCAGACCAGCATCAATCAGAACCCAACTGTTATCGTTGGCATTGCGGATCATATAAATGTTTACAAAAACATCCTTCATGCCCCATACGTCCTGTGCTACATCAAAATAAATATGGTGTGTTGAACTGGTGCTAACATTATTCATAGCAGTGTTTTTATTTAAGTGATTGATAGTTATCTGCATCATCTTTTATAAAAGCATGCCAAGGAAACTGAGCCGTTGCCTGGTTAAACAAGTTGTCTGAAACCAACTAAACCCGCACAAGTATGTACAAGTAATAAAGGGGCAAATAAGTCGCCCGGATGATTAAATACACAAACACTCTTAAAACAGTACACACAAAAAAGGCTGCCAGTAAAGACAGCCTTAATATATGGAAGAGAATTGATTAATGGTGAAGATTGCCTGGTGCAACAATTGGCTTCAGGCGAATTATGTGCAATACATGGAACACTTTCATTACCTGGAAAGTAAGATCAAACTCGAACCATTTGCGGGCGAAGTTCGGATTGGTTCCGTCATTATGATGATTGTTCTGAAACAATTCTCCCATCATGAAGACACCCCATGGGGTAGAGTTTTTAGAATGATCACCCATTTTAAAGTTGCGGTATCCATATTTATGACCGCACCAGTTAACGATGGCACCCTGGATTGGACCCATGAAAAAATGAACAGGCAATAAAAGGTACCAGTACCATGCCGGCGCAAAAGCAATATAAAAACCAATATATCCCAGTGCAAACATTATACGTGTAATAAGGCTGTTGCCAAGCTTATCCAATTTATCCCATGACGGCAAATAATCTTTTGTAAACTGGGGGTCGGGTTTCGATTTACCTGCATTAAAATTATCATAGATCATGTAGGTATGTTTCATCATCTGAACAACATCTTTAAAGAAGTGTGGTGAATGCGGATCCTTCTCTGTATCGCTATACACATGATGCATACGATGCATGACCGCGTAAGCTTTTGGTACCAGGTAGGATGACCCCTGCAGGAACCAGGTTGAGAAGTAAAAGATTTTTTCCCAGGTTTTACTGGTTGTGTACATTTGATGAGATGCGTACCGGTGCAGGAAAAACGTATGTACAAAAAGCGACAAAAACCAATGGGCAAAAAAGAAAATGAGAACAGGAACCATGAATGATAAAATTGAAACTAAAAGAATAGCACTTGCTATTTAGGACGGCAAATATACGCGCAAACTTTCAGGCAACCCCATTGTAAACCAATAGTGTCCAGCTGAAGAATCTAAACAACTAACATTCCTTAACCAATTATTGTTCGCTTAGAGGTAAGTTTAAGTTTGCGTATGCTTGTGTCTATTCAACTTAAACTGTTATTTACAAAGGGTTTCAGCAGAACTCATGAAGTTACTTTTTGCTGCGGGCCGGCCCCTGCATTTTTAACAATATCTATTATAAATAAACTAGTATTCCGAAAAATTTACATTGAAATAACGTGTAAGTTTTGCCTTTTTTGCGAAATACGACCAAGGTTTACATGCCAGACATTCAACATTTACTCAAACAACATTTTGGCTACAACCAGTTTCGTCCCTTACAGGAAGAAATCATAAATGCGGTGCTGGCGGGTAAAGATGTGCTGGCCTTATTGCCAACAGGGGGCGGAAAATCAGTGTGCTACCAAATTCCAGCTTTGGCGCAGGATGGCATTTGCCTGGTAATTACACCATTGATTGCTTTAATGAAAGACCAGGTTAGCCAGCTTCGTAAAAGAAATATTTCTGCAATCAGTATTTACAGCGGCATGGCCTTTTACGAGGTTAAAAGAGCACTGCAGAATGCCACGGGCGGCAATTTTAAATTCCTGTTTATATCTCCTGAAAGACTTCAAACAAAATTGTTTTTAGAATACCTGCCCGCAATGCCTGTCAACCTGATTGCGGTAGATGAGGCGCATTGTATTTCCCAATGGGGTTACGATTTCAGGCCGTCCTACCTGCAAATTGCATCCATCCGGGAAGAGTTACCCGGCGTGCCTGTATTGGCGTTAACCGCATCGGCCACAAGGGATGTGCAGGAAGATATCTGCAAAAGGCTTCATTTTTCTGAAATGAATATTTTCAGGCAGTCATTTAAAAAACCCAACCTGTCATTCAGCAGTTTTAATACACCTCATAAAATAAACAAGCTGTACGATGTGCTGAAAAATGTACCCGGCACCGCTTTGGTGTATGTAAGAACCCGGCGCAAAACAAAAGAGATCGCGAGGTTGCTTCAGATGAAGGGCATTAATGCAACCTGGTATAATGCGGGATTAACAAACGAGGAAAGAAACCAGCGACAGGAAGACTGGATAAGCAATAAGGTAAGGGTGATGGCCTGTACCAATGCTTTTGGAATGGGCATTGATAAAGCCGATGTGCGGACCGTCATTCACATGGATGTACCGGATTGTGTTGAAAGCTACTACCAGGAAGCTGGCCGTGGGGGACGGGATGGGAAAAAGGCTTATGCCGTATTGCTCTTTACCGAAGCAGAACTAAGCGGTCTCGAATTATTACCGGATCATAAGTTTCCCTCCATCGAAGTGATTCGCAGCATGTACGAGGCTGTTTGTAACTATATGCAATTACCGGTTGGCAATGGCGGGGGCCAGTATTTTGATTTTGATCTGGCAGAATGTTGCGTACGGTTTAAACTGGATGCCACACTGCTTGTGAACGCCTTACATACACTTGAGCAGGCGGGCTACATGTCATTCTCCGAGAATGTTTTTATTCCTTCAAAAGCTGGCTTTATTGTAAACAAGCAGGCTTTATATGAATTTGAAAAAGACAAGCCCGCTTTGGAACCACTGATGAAATGTCTGCTGCGCAGTTACGAAGGCATTTTTGATAATGTGGTTAACATCAATGAAAAAACGATCGGCAGACTTTTGCGAATTGATGAAGCCGAAGTCGTAAAACAATTGGATACCCTTTCTCAATACCAGGTAATTTATTACCAGCCTAAGAAAGATACCCCGCAACTGTTTTTTTTGTACGACAGGGTAAGTACACAGGAAGTGACCATTGATGCAAAAACCTATGAAAAAAGAAAACAGCAATACCGGCAAAAAGTAAAGGAAATGGTCCGTTATGCATCAAACAACACTGAATGCCGCAGCGGCTTTATAAGGAAATATTTCGGCGATGAAAATATTACGGCCTGTGGTATTTGCGATGTTTGTATAAGCAGGAAAAAGATCAGCCTCACCGATAACGATATCGCATTACTTTCTGAGAAAATCCTCTTGCAATTACCTGCATACAACTCCATTCAGTTGTTACAACAACACTTAAAAATCCCGGTAGCAAATCTAGAAATGGCAGTAAACTTTCTTGAAAGAGAAGAGAAAATTAAATGGGATGAAAATGGTCACTTTGTCCTGGCTTAATCATACGATCTATATAGTTTTTTTCAGCATCATTTTCGAACGGGTATAAATGGATTTCCTTTCGCAGGAAATACTTTTACCCGTTAACACCATCACATCATTTTCATTATAGGTAAGCAGGTAACGGTCAAGAAAAAACTCCTCGCCACGGTCAGGCATGTTTGTATAATCAATCGCAGTTTCTGTGAGGGTCAATGTTTTGTTCGCCTGTTGGTAAGCACCTTCCAGTTTTGCTTTTATATAAACGCCCGGTGATACATATAATATGCTGTAACCCCTTACTTTTTCGCCCTGTTGTTCCAGTTTAAACTCAATACTGTCAGTCTTTGTTTCATTGCCATAATCCCGGGTCACAGTTCCCGCCCATGAGCCGGTAAACGATTGGCCATTTAACGCAATTACTATGGCCAGAAATGGTAAAAAGAGAAGCTGTTTCATGTCCTGGTATTTTTATAATTACCCAACATGCACTTTCTTCCATGATGTGCCGAAAATCAAATCCAATGTATTTATAAATGCCCATTATTAAAACCTGTTTTACATAAACGGCATGTTAAATACTTTATAACCAACCTGATTTTTTGCTGCTTTTTCCACCAAGGCCCAATGCACCTAATAAACTACGGGTTAATGTGGTGGCGGCAGTACGCAGGGCTGATTTTACAATTGAATTATCCAGCACTTGTTCTACCATGGAAGGTTCTTCCCTTGCCGCATTTTTATTCGTATTGGTGACTTCTGTTTTTGCTGCCGCTTCTTCCATTTTAGCCACCAAAATTTCATACGCACTTTGGCTATCTATAGCTGTGTTGTATTTTTTAGTCAGTTTGCTTTGGTTTATAAGCGTATCCACTTCAGCATCTGTTAGTACATCCATCCGGCTTCTTGGTGGCGCCAGCATTACATGCACCAGTGGTGTTGGAATACCTTTTTCATTAAGCATGGTTATCAATGCTTCGCCAATACCGACCTGGGTTAGCAGGTCCCCGGTTTCATAAAAAGTTGTTTCCGGGTAATTCTCAGCTGTTTGTTTTATTATTTTTCTATCGGCGGCTGTAAACGCTCTTAACGCGTGCTGCACTTTCATACCCAATTGCCCCAGTACGGGCGCCGGTACATCCATGGGGTTTTGGGTACAAAAGAAAATGCCTATGCCTTTTGACCTTATCAGCTTAATAATTGTTTGTATCTGGTCGATAAGTGCCGGTGATGCTTCATTAAAAATTAAATGTGCTTCATCAATAAACATTACCAGTTTGGGCTTATCCAAATCGCCCTCTTCCGGACAAACGGCATATAGTTCGGCGAGCATTTGCAGCATAAATGTGCTGAACAATTTTGGCCTGTCCTGCAGATCCATTAATCGCAGCACGCTTATTATGCCAAGACCTTCATCGCTTATACGCATCAGGTCTTCCACTTCAAAACTTTTCTCCCCAAAAAAAGTATCTGCGCCCTGTTGTTCCAGTTCAATTACTTTCCTAAGAATTGTACCCGTTGAAGTCGTTGATAATTTACCGTACTCTTTTTCAAGATCAATTTTCCCTCCTTCATTGCTCCATTGTAATAGTTTTTTAAAATCTTTTAAATCAAGCAGCGGTAGTTTTTGTTCATCGGCATATTTAAACAACATCGCAACCATTCCCTGCTGTGTATCGTTCAATCCTAAAATCTTGCTGAAAAGTATAGGACCGAATTCGGTAACTGTAGCACGTAACTGAACACCCTTTAACTTGGTGCTAAGCGTCATTAATTCTGTTGGAAAACCAGTTGGCTTATAAGTAATATCCAGTTTCTGGCAACGGTCGTTGATCCTGTCATTTGCAACGCCTGGTTCTGCAATACCACTCAAATCTCCCTTTATATCCATCACCACCACCGGGATACTATTATCGCTAAGCAGTTCACTTATTAATTGTAAAGTTTTTGTTTTGCCGGTGCCGGTAGCTCCTGCAATCAAACCATGCCGGTTCATCATTTTTAAGGGCAGGTTTATATCGGCACCACTAACAACAGCACCATCTAAAATACCAACACCAAGCTTTACAAATTCGCCTTTGAAAGTATAACCAGCCTTAACCGATTCGAGAAATTTTTCAATATCTGCCATAGCAATTGTTTTGTCGTAAAGATAAAGTTCGGGAGATACACCAATAGCTCAGTATAATTAATCGAAGAAGTTTTTTAACAGGAGAATCTTTCAAAGGATTGTTTACAATTTATCATTCGATATATTTTTTTAATATCTCTAGGACTGTCCACAGGCAAATTATATATTGTTATGGATTTAGCTACCTATCCATCTTTCATGTAAAAAATTAAAATCAAAAAATTATGAAGAAACTAGCAGCCGAATTTATCGGCACCTTTTGGTTAGTATTTGCAGGCTGCGGAAGTGCAGTACTGGCTGCCGCTTTTCCCGGCCTGGGCATCGGTTTTGTAGGTGTTTCACTTGCCTTTGGCCTCACAGTTGTAACAATCGCTTATGGATTAGGACATATTTCCGGCGCTCATCTAAACCCTGCTGTATCAATTGGACTATGGGTTGGCGGGCGCTTTCCTGCCGCTGATTTACCAGGTTATATTGTTTCGCAGGTACTTGGAGGCATAGCCGCTGCAGGCGTTTTATATCTGATTGTAAGTAACCAGGATTCATTTGCCGGCATTGGCGATTTTGCATCCAACGGCTATGGAGAACATTCGCCAGGCCACTTTAATGTTCAGGCGGCGCTGATAACAGAAGTTGTAATGACCTTTCTTTTTCTAACAATCATTTTAGGCGCTACAGATGACAGGGCACCAAAAGGTTTTGCTGGTTTGGCAATCGGCCTGGGTCTTACCCTCATTCACCTCGTAAGTATTCCGGTAACCAATACCTCTGTTAATCCTGCCCGCAGCACAAGCCAGGCAATTTTTGCGGGTGGTTGGGCTTTGGGGCAGTTGTGGCTGTTTTGGGTAGCACCTATTATTGGCGCCGTATTAGCGGGTAGTGTTTATAAAATGTTTTTTGCAGAGAAAGAAGTTGCAAAATCAATGGTGTCCTTCGAGAAAGCATAGCATACTTTCCGGAAACGTTTTTACAGCGTTCGGATTAATTTACCAAATCTTAAAAGGCGACCTCCGGCAGAGGTCGTTTTTTTATGTACTGCTTTCAAAAGGTAACTGCCCACTATATTGTTTGAGGTCAAAAACACGGCGTTAACCCGGAGATAATTATAAATACAGCGTCTAACCTCCTGTACTTCTGTACTTTCATTAAAGGACCAAAACATTTAATCATTTATGAGAAAAATCAAGCTCTGGCTGGCCGGACTTTTATGCATTCATTTTGCCCATGCGCAGGAAACATTTCCTGTAAATGGTGTAACAGATTCACGAAACGGCAGTTATGCCTTCACACATGCCACCATTGTAAAAAACGCATCGGTGACTTTAACTAATGCTACCCTGGTTATTAAAAACGGTAAGATCGTGGCAGTGGGTACCAATATCACTGTACCCGCCGATGCAACTGTAATTGATTGTAAGGACAAATACATTTACCCTTCATTTATCGATATCTATTCCGATTATGGCATGCCGGCTCCCTCTGCTCCCGGGGCTAGAAATGTAAGTGCAACACCTCAATTATCCACTAATCAAAAAGGCGCATATGGCTGGAACCAGGCCATTCATACCGATATTGATGCTGGTAAATTGTTTGCAGCGGACGAAAGCAAAGCAAAACCTTTCAGGGAAGCCGGTTTTGGCACCGTGCTTACACACCAGAAAGACGGTATAGCCCGTGGTACCGGTGCCATTGTTACCCTGGCAGATGAAAAAGAAAATAAGGCAATGATAAAAGAAACGGCCTCGGCTCATTATTCTTTTAGCAAAGGTTCCAGCTCGCAATCGTACCCGGGCAGCATGATGGGCAGCATTGCGTTGCTTAGACAAACTTTTTTAGATGCGGCCTGGTATAAGAATACAAGTCATGATAAGGAGGGCATTAACCTGAGCCTTCAATACTTCAACCAGCAACAAAACTTACCACAAATTTTTGAAGCATCCGATAAATGGACTTGTCTCAGGGCCGACAGGATTGGCGATGAATTTGGCGTGCAGTACATTATTAAAGCTGGTGGCAACGAGTATCAGCGTATCAAAGAAATAGCAGCTACCAAAGCGGCCTACATTCTTACGCTAAATTTTCCTGCGGCACAGGATGTGGAAGATCCAAATGATGCGAGGTTCGTAAGCCTTACCGATTTAAAACAATGGGAAATGGCGCCGGCCAATCCTTCTTTTTTTGAAAAGAACAATATTCCATTTTGTCTTACTGCCGCTGATCTTAAAGAAACAAAACAGTTTATGACGAACCTGCGCAAGGCCATTGACTATGGTTTAAGCGATTCTGCCGCATTGAATGCCTTAACGGCTATGCCTGCGAAATTGTTAGGGGTTTACGACAAGGTAGGCAGTGTGGAAGCAGGCAAACTGGCCAATTTTCTCATTACATCCGGACCAATTTTTAGTGAGAAAACCAATATCCTCCACAATTGGGTAAACGGCGGGAAATACGGGGTAAAGGAAGATGCCTGGAACAATGTTGCCGGCATTTACCACCTTACGGTTTCCGGTGTATCTGGCAGCACCAATTATATACTGGAGGTAAAAAGCAATAATGCAGCCAATGTAATCGGGAAAGATACCATGACCGCAAAATTGAGTTACGACGGCACGATGGTAAAACTCAGTTTCGCCGCGGATAAACCGGTATCCAAACCTGATTCTGCGCAATTATCCAAAACAAAAATCGGTGGCAACAAAGCGATGGATGGTAACAAAAGCACCCGTTTAAGTGGCATTAGCAACGGCAGGACCTGGCAGGGTACAGGCGTTGATTCTGCCGGGAACCCACTTACTTGGTTCGCCACTTTTAATAAAGCAACTATAGCGGTGGTTGATTCATCAAAGAAAAAGGAGATGCCCATTTTACCAGCCATCACTTTTCCTTTTGCCAGCTATGGTTTTACTGAAATGCCTAAGCCAGAAACCATTCTAATTAAAAATGCGACCGTCTGGACCAACGAAGCAGCCGGCATTATGGAAAATACTGACCTGCTGATAAAGAATGGTAAAATCGCAGCCGTTGGTAAAAACCTTGCCGATGCTACCGCAAGAACGATTGAGGCAACAGGTAAACATGTAACGGCCGGCATCATCGACGAACACTCACACATTGCAGCTTCTTCCATAAATGAAGGTGGCCAATCCGTTACCTCCGAGGTGCGAATTGGCGATAACCTCAATCCCGATGATATTGACATTTACAGGCAATTAAGTGGTGGCGTTACTACTTCGCATATCCTGCATGGGTCAGCAAACACCATCGGTGGTCAAACCCAATTAATAAAACTTCGCTGGGGCGCCAACGATACCCAATTAAAATTCGCAGGTGCGGACCCCTTTATAAAATTCGCTTTGGGTGAAAACGTAAAGCGAACCTATTACCAGGCAAACAATCGTTTTCCCGATACACGCATGGGTGTGGAACAGGTGCTGACTGATGCTTTTCAACGGGCAAGCGACTACCAAAAGGCATTGAAAGGTCCAAATGCAAAAATGGTTCGAAGAGACCTGGAATTGGACGCCCTGGTCGAGATCATGAACAAAAAACGCTTTATCACATGCCATAGTTATGTGCAAAGCGAAATCACCGGTATGATGCGGGTTGCCGAGCGTTATGGCTTTAACGTCAACACCTTTACTCATATTTTGGAAGGCTATAAAGTGGCAGATAAAATGAAGGCGCACGGTGCCAGCGCTTCCACGTTTAGCGATTGGTGGGGATATAAAATGGAGGTACAGGATGCCATTCCTTACAATGCTTATATCATGAGCAAAGAAGGTTTAAACGTAGCCATTAACAGTGACGATGCTGAAATGGCCCGACGCCTGAACCAGGAGGCCGCCAAAAGTGTAAAATATGGTGGCATGAGCGAAGAAGATGCACTTAAGATGGTTACACTAAACCCGGCTAAAATGCTACACATTGATGCTATTGTGGGTAGCCTGAAAGTTGGAAAAGATGCGGATGTGGTTATTTGGTCGGCAAACCCGCTGAGTATTTATGCTAAGGCGGAAAAGACGATCATCGATGGCATTGTGTACTTCGACCGTGGTCGTGACCTGGCGCTTCGCAAAGTGATTGCTGCCGAACGTAACCGCATCATATTAAAAATGATGGATGAGAAAAAAAGCGGTGCTGCAATAACAGGTGCGAAGCCATCTTTCCATACAGTGCTTACCTGCGGGGATCACGAACACCAGCAGGGCATTCTGGACAATGAAGAAGAGGCAATGAGTAATTAGCAGTTAGTAATTAGCACAAAGACAAATACAGCTTACATCGTTTAAACATCCAAAAATGAAATTTATTCTTTCTACTATCATCATTGTATTAATAGCCGTTGCAGGTTATGCGCAGGAAACTGTGTATCCGGCTGCTGAATACAAAGGCTTGCTATTTATAAAAAACGGCACCGTTCATACAGGCAATGGCCAGGTAATTGAAAATGCCACCATCAAAGTAAACAATGGTAAGATCGAGCAGGTAGGCGTTAACCTATCCATCCCAGTGGACGATGTAAAAGTGATTGACGCATCAGGCAAACATGTTTACCCGGGCCTGATTCTCTCCTCTTCTGACTTAGGTTTGAAAGAGATCTCCGGTGCTGTAAGAGGCTCCAATGATTACCGCGAAATTGGCGATCTCAATCCTGGGGTTCGCTCTATTGTGGCTTATAACACCGATTCAAAAATTACCAATACGCTCCGCTCGAATGGAATCTTGCTGGCCAATGTGGTACCTCAGGGAAACTTAATAGACGGAACTTCCTCCGTGGTGCAATTGGATGCATGGAACTGGGAAGATGCTGTGTACGCCAAAGACAATGGGATGCATATCGAAATGCCAAACCTGGTGATAAACCCGAACGCAAGGCGTGCGCCAGGGGGCGATCCAATCAAAGAAGCTTTAGCTGAAGTTGACCGCATCAAACAATACTTTTCAGATGCAAAAAGCTATTTGGCAGAAGGAACACATGATGTTGTCAACCTCAAACTTGAAGCCGCCAGGCCCTTGTTTGAAAAGAAGCAAAAATTATTTGTACATGCCAGCCAGGTAAAACAAATGCTGCTGGCTATCGATTTTTCAAAAGATTTCGGTTTCGATGTGGTAATTGTAGGTGGCAGCGAAAGCTGGCAGATTGCTGATCTTTTAAAGCAAAACAATATTGCCGTGATTTTAGCCCAGGAGCACTCCCTGCCAATTACGGAAGATGATGATGTGGATCAGCCTTACAAAACACCTTTTATGTTACAACAGGCTGGTGTTTTGTTTGCACTGAACGATGAGGATGCGAACTCGCGTTACCGCAATCTTGCCTTTAATGCAGGGACAGCGGCCGCGTACGGGCTTACCAAAGAGCAGGCATTGTCAGCTATCTCTTTAAATGCGGCAAAAATCCTCAACATCGCAGACAGAACCGGTTCAATTGAAATTGGGAAAGATGCGAATATTGTTATTAGCCAGGGAGATATCCTGGATATGAAAAGCAGCATAATAACAGATGCTTTTATCCAGGGAAGAAAAATTGATCTTACAGATAAACACAAACAATTGTTCGAACGGTACAAGTTTAAATACGGGATTAAATAGTCACAGTGAATCGGGTAATAAGGTCATTAGAAGATACAAAATGTTCAATGATCAATTTTCAATGGCCAATGGTCAATTAAATACATAATCACTGCAATACATTCACTTAATCCACTATAGCAAAAAGGCGTTCCCTGGCGGGAACGCCTTTTTGCTATAGATTTCTTTCTGATCTTATGATCTATTACTCAATGACCTGTTGGCTTACTTACCTATTTTTTAAACCGCAAAACTCTCGCCGCAACCGCAACTGCGGCTGGCATTTGGGTTATTGAAAAAGAAACCCTTTCCGTTTAAGCCGTCTGAAAAATCAAGTTCTGTATTGACCAGGTATAAGAAGCTTTTGAGGTCGCATACGATCTTTAAACCTTTATCCTCAAAAACCTGGTCCATTGGTTTTTGCTCGTTGTCGAAATCCATTTTATAGGTAAGCCCGCTGCAACCGCCCCCGGCTACACCAACTCTTAAAAAGTATCCATCCGCTTCGGCAAGACCTGCGTCGCTCATCAGTGAAATCACTTTCACTTTTGCCTTATCGCTAATGGTTATTGCGCTGTCTGTTGCTACCATAGTCTGATTGCCAGTTGTAAAATGGTAAATGGCAGCGGTTTAGTACAACTGGCTACCTGCCATTTACATAGGGTTATTAAAGCCGGTTAATGAACCAGGCTCTCTTCAAACTTCAAAGCTTCCTGCCCGTTCTTTGTACGGTAATCGTTGATGGCTGCTTTAATAGCATCCTCCGCCAAAACCGAACAGTGAATTTTTACCGGCGGAAGGTTCAACTCTTCCACGATGTCCATATTGTCGATTGCCAGTGCCTGGTCAACGCTTTTGCCTTTCAACCATTCTGTTGCAAGGCTGCTGCTTGCAATAGCACTTCCACAGCCAAAAGTTTTAAACTTGGCGTCAGTAATCAATCCTGAAGCTTCATCCACTTCAATCTGCAAACGCATTACATCACCACATTCAGGAGCTCCTACTAAACCAGTGCCAACATTTTTCTTTGCCTTATCAAGCGTTCCTACGTTTTTAGGGTTCTGATAGTGGTCTATAACTTTTTCTGAGTATGCCATTTTTTTAAGTCCCCGTCCCCGTTAAAGGGGTATTTCCTGCCGGGGAGACAAGTGTTTTATACCTGTAATAATTCGATAACCGAAAGCCTTAGCGTAGCCGTAAACTGCCTTAGCCCCTTTAGGGGATAAACGGAGCCTAGTGATGCGCCCATTCAATAGATTCCATGTCCACGCCTTCTTTGAACATTTCCCAAAGCGGACTCATTTCACGCAATTTTGTAACTGTTTTGGCAACGTGCTCGATAGTAAAATCAATCTGCTCCTCCGTCGTAAATCTGCTCAAACCAAAACGCAGCGAAGAATGTGCCAGGTCATCACCCAAACCAAGTGCTTTTAACACATAACTGGGCTCAAGGCTTGCAGACGTACAGGCCGAACCGGAACTCACTGCAATAGTTTTATTAAAACCCATCATCAGGCCTTCCCCTTCCACGTATTTAAAACTGATATTGCTCACATGCGGTAAACGATGAGCAGGATCACCATTGATATAGGCTTCTTCCAGTTGCATTAAAGCTGTCTCCAACTTATCCCGAAGCCTGCTTGTGTGAGCAGCATCTTTTTCCATTTCAAGGCGGGCCAGCTCGCATGCCTTACCAAAGCCAACAATGCCGGGCACATTAAGTGTACCGCTGCGCATACCACGTTCATGACCACCGCCATCTATCTGGGCCGTTACTTTAACACGGGGATTTTTTCTTCTTACATATAATGCACCAACGCCCTTGGGTCCGTACATTTTGTGGGCTGTAAAAGCCATAATATCAATACCATCGGCATTGACGTTTACCGGTATTTTACCTACCGCCTGAACGGCATCGCTAAAAAACAGCACTCCATGCTTTTTTGCAATGGCACTAATTTCTTTAACCGGCTGAATTACACCAATCTCGTTATTGGCATACATGACAGCAATCAAAATGGTGTTAGGCTTTATAGCCGCTTCCAGCTCTGCCAAATCAATTCTTCCGTTTTCCTTTACTTCAAGATAAGTTACTTCGCCGCCTAACTTTTCAATATGCTTGCAAGTATCCAGTACGGCTTTATGCTCGATATTAGCGGTAATAATGTGATTGCCTTTGCTGGCATACATTTCAAAAACGCCTTTAATGCCAAGATTATCACCTTCTGTAGCACCACTTGTGAAAATAATTTCTTTAGGATCAGCACCTATTAATGTAGCAACCTGCTCCCTTGCGTAATCGACTGCTTCTTCTGCCTGCCATCCAAACGGGTGATTGCGGCTGGCAGCGTTGCCAAAATTCTGGGTAAAATAAGGAATCATGGCATCTACAACTCGCGGATCGCAAGGTGTTGTAGCGTTGTTGTCAAGATATACCGGTAATGTTAAACTCATATATTTTTTTAATTGCCTGGAATAATTGGGGTGCTATGTTTAAACCAACGGAAGTGTATGTTAAAACTGAACTACAAATTTAACGCCTTTGAAGGTCTGCTTGTGTTGCAACATTGTGAATGCTGCCTTTTTCCCCAATTCGTAATTGCCGGTTTGGCTTTTTTTTCACCAACTTTATAAAATAGAAATTTAAATACATGCTTCATATTGAACACATTGGGATTGCTGTTGACTCATTGGAAAAGTCAATCCCTTTATTTGAAAGACTCCTTAACACTGCCTGCTATAAAACTGAAACTGTCGCCTCGGAGCATGTGAAAACCGCGTTTTTAAAAACCGGCCTTAATAAAATTGAACTATTGGAAAGTGAAACAGCAGATGGTGTAATTGCCAGGTTTATTGCCAAAAAAGGAGAAGGTATTCATCATATTGCTTTTGAAGTATCCGATATTTTCAACGAAATTGAAAGGTTAAAATCGGAAGGATTTACGCTGTTGAATGAGGTACCAAAGCAGGGAGCTGACAATAAACTGGTTTGCTTTTTACATCCCAAAGACACCAATAGTGTGCTCATTGAACTATGCCAGGAGCGAATTAAATAAATGGTGAATTGATGTTTGAAGGGTGAAAGCAGGGAAACTGATCAGTTTGAAAAACGCACTGCCCAATACTGGCCACTGACAATTACAATCCCAACTTCTCGGCAGCCAGTTGCGCCGCCATTTGGCTGGCATCTTTCTTATTAAACCCCCGGCCGGCGGCGATCGTTTCGCCATCCACTGTTACGCCAACTATGAACAACCGGCGTCCCTTTTCCTGTCGCTCTTCCATCGTAATAAAATCGATGAGTTTGCTTTGCTTGTTTGCCCAGCCAATCAATTTGTTTTTCACATTAATGTCCTGCAATTCCAGGTCATCCATAAAAAGGTAAGGGGCAATAATGCGCCTCACGATCCATTGGTTGGTTTTACGGTAACCCCGGTCGAGGTAAATGGCGCCAACCACAGCCTCAAGTGTATTACCGAATATCTGGCTATTTTTCAGGGAGCCATCAATTTTATTAAAACGGGTAATTTTCTTCAACCCCATTTTTACAGCAATATCATTCAGCTGCTGGCGGTTGACCATTTTGCTGCGCATTTCCGTAAGAAAGCCTTCACCCTTACGTGGATATTTCTTAAAAAGGTAGTCCGCAACCACAGCGCTCAACACTGCATCACCCAGGTATTCCAATCTTTCATTGTTTTCCTCGGGTGTTTCTTTAACCGAGCGGTGGCTCAAAGCCATTGTGTACAACTCAAGCTTGCCGGGTGTAAAACCCAACACGTTTTTTAGTTGCTTTTTATAAGCGTCCAGTTGGGTATTAGTGCGAAATAGGGAAGAAAATAAACTCACGGCAGTAAAACTACATTACCGGCTTCAATTGTAAATATTTTGAAGCCATCCGTCAGTAAAAAAAATAACAGCCGGATTTTAAGCCGGCTGTTATTCCATTTCGGTATTTGAAAAAGATTGACTCAGATAAAAGGATAAAATTCTATCAGGCAATATATTTTTTTACAATCACGCAGGCATTGTGGCCTCCGAACCCAAAGGTATTACTGAGCGCAGCATTTACCAGGCGTTTTTGTGGAGTATTGAATGTAAAGTTCAAGCCCGGATCAAGCAACGGATCATCGGTAAAATGATTAATGGTCGGCGGCACAATATCATTAATCACCGCTTTAATACAGGCAATCGCCTCAATAACACCGGCTGCGCCGAGGCAATGCCCCGTCATACTTTTTGTACTGCTGATATTCAGATCGTAGGCGTGCTGGCCAAATACATGCTGTATGGCTTTTACTTCGGCACCATCGCCAAGCGGCGTGCTGGTTCCATGCGTATTAATGTAATGAATGTCCCCGGGCTTCATCCCTGCATCTTTCAATGCAGCAATCATCACATTTTTAGCGCCAAGTCCTTCAGGATGTGGTGCCGTAATATGATATGCATCGGCGCTTGCACCAGTGCCGGCTATTTCGCAAATAATGTTTGCACCACGGCGCTTTGCATGTTCCAGTTCTTCCAATACCAAAATCCCTGCACCTTCGCCCATCACAAAACCGTCGCGGTCCTTATCATAAGGGCGGCTTGCCGTGGCGGGATCGCCGTTACGCTCGCTTAATGCCTTCATGGCATTAAATCCACCCACACCTGCTTCGCTGATTACAGCCTCTGATCCACCAGTTACTACCACATCTGCTTTATCCATCCTTATAAGGTCAAAGGCAACACCAATAGCGTTGGTAGAAGAAGCACAGGCACTAGTAACCGCGTAGTTTGGCCCCCGAAAGCCATGGCGCATGGAAATTTGCCCGGCGGCAATATCCAGTATCATTTTTGGGATGAAAAAAGGATTAAAACGGGGAGTACCATCACCTTTGGCGAAATTCATCACTTCCTCCTGGAAGGTGATAAGCCCCCCAATGCCGCTTGCAGAAATTACGGCTGCCCTGTCAACATCAATATTGTCTCTGGAAATACCCGCTTGTTTAACGGCTTCGTCGCTTGCAATGAGTGCAAGCTGGCAATAGCGGTCAATTTTGCGTGCTTCCTTCCGGTCAAGATAAGTTACGGGATCAAAATTCTTGAGCTCGCAGGCGAATCGTGTTTTGAATTTAGATGCATCAAACAAAGTAATTGGTGCAGCACCACTAACTCCGTTTAACAATCCGGTCCAAAAGTCCTCGACTGTATTACCTAAAGGGGTAAGAGCTCCGATACCCGTTACAACTACTCGCTTTAATTCCATATGGTTAGGCTGCAGAGGAGTTTAAAAAAGTGGTAGCACGCCTTAACTAAAATGCCAGGGCGTGCTACCAAATAAAAGGTCATCTAAAAAATTACTTTGCGTGTTCTTCCAGGTAAGTTACTGCCTGGCCTACAGTAGTAATAGTTTCGGCCTGTTCGTCGGGAATGGAAATATTGAATTCTTTTTCAAATTCCATGATCAGTTCAACAGTGTCGAGGGAATCGGCACCTAGATCATTGGTAAATGAAGCTTCAGTGGTTACTTCTCCTTCGTCAACACCTAATTTGTCAACAATTATTTTCTTTACTCTTGTTGCAATGTCGCTCATGGTATATAGTTTTTTACGGGGCAAAAATATACTTTTTGATAAACAAACAAAATCGGGGTGTAATATGGGTACAAATAACTGGTCAAAAAGCGCATTTCAGCCTTTAAATCAAATTATTAGACCTCTGCAATGTTGAAATCCAGTAAATTCGTCCTTGCTTTTTAAGTCATCTGGCCTACATTTTGCTTCACACATACCTACAGAACGGCTCTTTTCGGGCCTTATTTATTTTTCTACCAGTACTTGAAAATGTTTTTTCCAAAAAGCCATACCTAATACTTTACCGTAATTAACCATATGGCGGTAACTGAGCATATCAGTTGCAGGAACCAAAAAAAGAAAATTTTGAAAGCAATTATACCTGTGGCAGGGGCCGGAACCAAATTACGGCCTCACACTTATACGCAGCCTAAAGCGCTGATTCCAATAGCTGGCAAAACCATCCTAAGCTTTATTGTTGACCAGTTAGAAGAAGCGGGCATTACAGAATATATTTTTATTGTAGGCTACCTGGGCGAAAAAATTCACGACTATGTAAAAAATGCTTATCCCCACTTAACTACCCACTTTGTTTACCAGAATGAAAGACATGGCACAGGACATGCATTAAGGCTTACCCAAAGCCTGGTACTGGAGGATGAAGTTATGGTGGTGCTGGGCGATACCATTTGCGAATACGATGTAAAGGAAGTAGTAAACAGCCCGACAAGTATGCTGGGCATTAAAAAGGTGGATGATCCAAGGAACTTTGGCGTAGCCGAAATAAATGAAAAGGAGATGGTTGAGAGAGTGGTTGAAAAACCAGCCATTCCCAAAAGCAATATGGCCCTGGTTGGTTTGTATAAAATAAGAGAAACCAGGTTGTTATTCGAATGCCTGAGCCAGCTTTTTTCGGATGAAATAAAAACTAACGGTGAGTATAACCTGACCGATGCATTGCAATGCATGATTATTAAAGGGGTCCGTTTTACTTCTTTTAAAGTAAAAAACTGGTTTGATTGCGGAAAGAAAGAAACCCTGCTTGAAAGCAACGCAACCCTGCTGAAAAAATTTGGTGGCTCTACCAGTGCAATCGATCATCCTTACGAGAACACCATTATAATTGAACCGGTAAGCATAGCGGCAGGTTGCAGCATCCGAAACTGCATTATTGGTCCGCATGTTGCCATTGGCAGTAATACTTCTGTTCAATATTCTATTGTACGGGATAGCATCATTGGTTCCTATACCAGCCTGCATGAAGTAGTTTTAGATAACTCTTTAATTGGTAGCGATGCGTCTGTAAAAGGCTTGAGCCGAAGTCTTAATATTGGCGACAATACTGAGATTGATTTTGGATAATTACAAATTGGTATAAGATTTTAGATGGATGGTGGCTGAAACTTTTTCAGTTTATCTTTCTTAAAAAATACACTTTGATACCACTTTCAGATGATAACAGCGGGCACACCATCAGGCCATATATTAATTACCTGCTGATTATTCTCAACGTTTTTGTTTTTGTATATTTTCAACGGTTTGGAACTGATACCGCTTTTACTAACGGCTATAGTACGGTACCTGCTGAAATACTTACTGGTCGTGATATTGTGACCGACGGCCAAAATATTATTGATCCTTACACCGGCCAGCAATATTTCATACCCGGGCTAATGCCCACAATGATTCCCGTTTGGCTTACCTTAATCACAAGTATGTTTATGCATGGCGGATTTGCACATCTCGGAGGCAACATGCTTTACCTGTGGATTTTTGGAGACAATATTGAAAATCGCCTCGGCCATAAAAGATATTTATTCTTTTATCTTTTGACCGGCGTTATCGCCTCTCTTAGCCATGTTTTCATCACATATTTCACCGGCCAGAATTCTTTAATACCCAGCCTTGGCGCTTCGGGCGCCATATCGGGCGTATTGGGTGCCTACATTATTTTGTTCCCGCTTCAAAAAGTGAATGTCTTTGTACTGTTTACAATCATCAGGGTTCCGGCATTGATTGCACTCGGCTTTTGGATCTTCTTCCAGGTAGTAAGCGGCCTTGGCGTGCTGGGTGGCGAAGGTGACGGCGTAGCCTATGCCGCACATATTGGCGGGTTCCTGGCAGGCCTGCTCCTGATAAAAGTATTTGACAAAAAAGTTGTCAGAGCAAAAGACAGCTATTTCAGACGATTCTAACACAGGCAATACCTCAGCCTTTCTGCCTTTCCTTTTACATTCTTTGTTTTAATATTGGAAGAAATTGCAGCGTATGCCGTTTGAAAATTCCATTACAAAACTTTTTGGTATTCAATATCCTATCATCCAGGCGGGCATGATCTGGACCAGCGGCTGGCGGCTGGCAAGTGCGGTAAGTAATGCCGGTGGACTTGGAATAATTGGAAGCGGCTCAATGTACCCGGATATTTTACAGCAGCACATTGTAAAATGCAAAGCTGCTACCAATAAACCATTTGCCGTTAACGTTCCCCTGCTTTATCCCGAAATAGACAAGCATATAGCAATCATCATAGCTGAAAAAGTTCCTATTGTATTTACATCTGCCGGCAATCCAAAAACCTGGACAGGCATTTTAAAAGAGCATGGTATTAAGGTAATACATGTAGTAAGCAGCAGCAAATTTGCAGTGAAATCGCAGGAAGCGGGTTGTGATGCCATTGTTGCCGAAGGTTTTGAAGCTGGCGGCCATAACGGAAGAGAAGAAACCACGACGATGGTGTTGATTCCAGCTGTAATTAATTCTGTCTCAATACCTGTTATTGCGGCCGGGGGCGTTGGAACAGGTGTTCAAATGGCTGCGGCTTTTGCCCTGGGGGCGAATGGTGTGCAGGTGGGGTCAAGGTTTGTTGCCAGTGAAGAAGCATCGGTTCATCCGAATTTCAAAACTGCAGTAATAAATAGTTCTGAAGGAGATACCCAGCTTTCCTTAAAGCTTTTGACGCCGGTAAGAATGCTAAAAAACAAATTCTACCAACTGGTTGCAGAAGCCGAAATACAGGGGGCTTCAAAAGAAAGCCTTGCTGCGTTGCTGGGGCGCGGACGTTCTAAAAAGGGCATGTTTGAGGGTGACCTGGATGAAGGTGAACTGGAAATTGGCCAGGTAAGCGCCTTGCTTCATGATATATTGCCCGCCGCCCAGATTGTACAAAATTTGTGGCTTGAATTCCAGGATACCTGCTACAGGATGAGCTTGTATTCAAACAAAATCTGATATTATTTTCTCATTGCCCATTTTCCCAATTCTTTCAGCGTAACCTTTTTGCCATACATTAAAATACCGGTACGGTAAATTTTGGCACTAAGCCAGATGGTAAATACAAATCCTGCCACCAGCAAAAGCATCGATAATCCAAGCTGCCACCAGGGTACAACCGCCGGACCAAAAGGCAACCTTGCCATCATTACAATAGGTGAAAAGAAGGGTATCATGCTGCTCCAGGTAGCCAGGCTGCTATCAGGCTGCCGGATTGCATTTATCATAATGATAATACCCAGCACAATTGGCAAGGTTATAGGGAACATCAGGCTTTGCGCATCCTGCGGATCTTCATTTACCGCACTGCCAACTGCGGCAAACAGCGCCGCATAAAACAGGTAGCCACCGATAAAATAGAATATAAAACAACCAATAATTAATGGCCAATTAACGGTACTCATGGTGGTTTTCATTTCCGCGAGATTACGGATAGCCTCACTACCCTGCTGGTTCATTCCTCCGGGAATACCTTGCTGCGCCTGCTGTGCCTGGATTAAAGCTTCCCGCGGGATAAAAGAACCCAAAACCGAACTGAGCACGGTCATCAACACTATCCATAAAATGAATTGCGTAAGTCCAACGGCTCCAATGCCGATGATCTTACCCATCATTAACTGCCTGGGTTTTACGCTGCTAATAATGACTTCTGCAATCCGGTTGGTTTTTTCTTCCATTACGCCACGCATTACCATGGCGCCGTACAAAAACAATGTTATATATATAAGGAAGCCGGCAGCATAACCAATTCCGGACGCTACTTCAAAATTGCCCTGCCTGGACTCATTTCCTTCATCCAGTACCTGGTTATTCACTTGTGCCTGTTTCGAATTTCCCATCATCGAATCGTACTGCGCACGGTTTAGATGCGCCTCTGTCATGATCAGGTTGGCACGTATAGCATCATTTACCTGCTTCTGAATTTTCCGTGTTACGTCATCACTTTTGCTTTTCCTGGAATAAACCTGGTAAATGGGTGTTTGATTGATGCCAACTCCAGGTGCAAGCAAAACACCCGTATAATCCTTAGACAACAGCGAGGTATCAGCATTTGGTACAAAATCGAATTTCAGGTTGCCTTCGTTACCTAAAAAATCTTTCAATAGTCCATCGGTTTCACCAACGGCAATTTTTTCTTCCTTCACACTTTTGATGGTGATAAATACCACGGAAGCTATCAGGCCAATAAATAGCAATGGTGTAAGAAAAGTGGTGAGTATGAATGTTTTTTTCCTGACTCTCGACAGGTATTCTCTTTTAATGATCAACCAGGTCTTATTCATAAAATAATTTGAATGATGATGTTCGCAGTAATGTTGAATTAGCGTTCTGACAAAACGCAAAAGATTTTTTAAGCTTCCTGGTTGTTGAATTGACGTGCGGCAGGCGTTCCTTCCACTACCTTAATAAATATGTCGTTGAGGGACGGCAGCACTTCGTTAAAAGCGCTGATCTCAACTCCCTGTCTTATAAAATGCTGCAGTACCTCGTTGGTCGGCGTGCCATCAGTAAGCTTAACAATCAACTCCTCCGGACCGTGTTTGATCACTTTAAAAATCGGGGTAATAAGATTTTCAGCCATAGTATGCGCATTAATACGGTAAAGTTGTTCCTTATATTCCTGTTTAACCTGCCTTACAGTACCATCCAGGATCTTCTTCCCTTTGTTTACCAGGATTATATGATTGCATATTTCTTCCACCTGTTCCATGCGGTGCGTACTGAATATAATCGTGCTCCCATTTTTTGCCAGTTGAAAGATTTCGTCCTTTATCAGGTTCGCATTTAAGGGGTCAAGCCCGCTAAAAGGCTCGTCAAGGATAATAAGTCTGGGATGATGAAGTACCGTTGTCACAAACTGTAGTTTCTGGCTCATGCCTTTGCTTAAATCCTCTACCTTTTTATACCACCAGCTTTGCATATCCAGTTTAATAAACCAATGCTTAATGGCCTCCATAGCCTCCGGCTTGCTCATTCCCTTTAGTTGGGCGAGATACAATGCCTGCTCACCAATTTTCATTTTTTTGTACAAGCCGCGTTCCTCCGGCATATAACCGATTCCCAAACCATCATTTGTGGCATCGAAAGGCCTGCCATTAAAATTTATATGGCCGCTATCGGGATAAAAAATGCCGGTGATCATGCGTATGAGGGTGGTCTTTCCAGCGCCGTTTGGACCAAGCAAACCAAAAATATTGCCCTCGGCAATGCTGAAAGAGACATCATCCACTGCTTTCTGCGAAGCAAAGTACTTTTTGAGGTTTTTAACTTCAAGAATATTCATAAGCTATAAGAGTGCGGTGAAGGTAAAATACTAACCGTCTGTATTCAATTAATTTGATAAGTGGCAACTATGGACCGGGTTGGAAGCACTGTAAATATCTCGTTGTAAATCATACCCAACACCTATTTTTGATTTGTCTTTAGAATTTATTTCTAACAGATAACCTCTAAATCCCGACATGAAAACCCTTTGTATCCTGCTGTGCATTATTGTATGCCCATCTGTTTTTTCCCAAAATTGTCCACCCAATATAGATTTTGAACAAGGTGACTTTTCACATTGGGATTGTTTTACCGGAACCACCTCGTTAGACCTGAACGGGAAAAATGTGATTTCACTTTTACCAACGGGGCCTGTGCCGGGTCGTCATGAACTTATTAAAGGAGACAGTATAAACGCAAAAGACCATTATGGAAACTTCCCGATACTTTGCCCGTATGGCAGCAAATATTCTGTAAAGCTCGGAAATGACCAGGTAGGCAAAGAAGCTGAGGGGCTTTCCTACACTTTTACAGCACCCGCCCTGGTAGACACTTTTACGTTTACTTACTTTTATGCTGTTGTTTTCCAGGATCCTAATCATTCGCCGGCAGAGCAACCGAGGTTTTTTGTGACCGCCTACGACGTACTGTCCGGTAATCTTATAAACTGTGCATCCTATAATTACGTTTCCTCAGGCAGTATACCAGGCTTTCAGACTTCCAAAGTGCAAAATGATGTACAGTACAAGGACTGGTCGCCGGTATCAATACAATTTGTAGGCCTGGCTAACCGAAAAATAAGATTAGAATTTAAAACAGCAGACTGCACCCGCGGGGCACATTTCGGTTATGCCTACCTTGATGTGGGAGAAGGCTGCAGCAATATACTTGCTACGGCTCCCTATTGTAAGGAAACAAATTCCATCCTGTTAAATGCACCCTTTGGTTTTCAGAGCTACACCTGGTATAACGAAGACTACTCAAAAGTCATTGGCAGCCAGCAATCGCTCACACTTTCTCCCCCTCCGGCTACAAAGGGCACCTTTCATGTAGACATGATACCTTATCCCGATTTCGGCTGCCGCGATAGTGCAGATGCGGAAGTAATCCCGCTGCCGGTACCAGATACGCCTGTGGCAAGATCCAATTATATATTATGTCAATACACTTCAATCAGCCAGTTAACGGCTACAGCAGACAGGGGTAACTACCTGCTTTGGTATAACACCGGGACGGGCGGCACCGGCAACGATATTGCCCCGTATTTTTCCACTGCTACAGGTGGATTATTTCCTTTTTATGTATCACAAAAAGTGTTGTTTGGTTGCGAAAGCCTCCGAAAGAAAATAGAAGTAATGGTGAGTCCCACCCCGAATGCCTTATATACAGCCAATAGCTACACGCAATGTCAGAAAGACAATCAATTTGTTTTTACGAACCATACCACCAATACCTACTCAAGTATTTTCTCCTGGGATTTGGGAGACGGCACGATCTCCCATGATACCAGCATTACCCATACTTATACAAATTACGGCACCTACCACGTAAATCTAAGAGTTGACAACCCACCCGGTTGCACTTCACAGGTAAATAAAGTAATTACCGTAGTGCCAAAACCTGTGGCGGCGTTTGGTTTCCCACAGGTTTTGTGTGAAAAGCAAACGTCGTTTGTTTTAACAGACAATTCCTATGTACCCGGTGGCCTGAGCACTATAAATACCTGGAACTGGCTTATAGATGGCCAAAAACTAACCGGCAAACAGCCTTCCGTATTTACGCCTGACAAGCCAGGCAATCTTCCTGTTCAACTGGTAGTTTTAAGCAGGGAGAATTGTGAATCTGATACATTTTCCGCGTTGCCGGTTGTGCATTACCGTCCATACGCAAATTTTAGAATCAATAACGGGTTAGTTTGTGATAATGAAATATTGAAGTTTACCGATCTTTCACTCCTTCCACCCGCAGCTATTTCCGAACAAATAATTAAATGGAAATGGAAGTTTGATAACGCCGTCATCAATACCCAGCAACCTCAACTAAGTTTTACTGCGGGGAATCATACGGTAAACCTGGTTGTTGAATCCAATTACGGTTGCTATAGTCTTCCGGCCGACAGCAATTTCGTAGTGTATCCCAAACCACAGATTAAACTGAGCATTAATGATTCCTGTGTTTTCAGATTAATAAAATACCAGGCAAACGATTTGCTGGGTACAGTCGATAAATGGCGGTGGGATTTTGGAAGCGGATTATTTACCGGTCCCAATCTTATCATAAAGAATTACAACAAAGAAGGATACCGGCCATTGACGTTGATGGCTCAAACGAAATTTGGCTGCAAGGACACCATTTGGCGCCCGTTTACCATTTACGACAACAAGGCTTTTGCAGGCAGGGATACCATTGCCGCCATCGATCAACCCGTACAATTAAATGCTCACGGCGGATCAGGTAATAACTACGTTTGGACGCCGCAAACAGGATTAAGCAACGATACCATTGAGAACCCGGTGGCTACTTTAAATACCGACCAGGTCTATTTACTTGATGCAATTACAAATAAAGGGTGTGATAGTCATAGTAAGATCTCAATAAGGCGTTTCAAAGGGCCGGAACTTTATATAGCAAATGCTTTTACCCCTGACAGGGATGGTTTAAATGACGTGCTGCACGTATTTCCCGTTGGTATCCTTTCATTTGAATCTTTTAGTATTTATAACAGGTATGGGCAGCGGCTTTTTCATACGACTGATCTTACAAAAGGATGGGACGGAAATTTTAATAACCAGGCTTCGGATTCAGGAAATTATGTTGCTGTAGCCAAAGCTGTGGATTATAAAGGCAACCGGATGATTAAAAGCGTAAACGTGATGCTGATTAGATAGTTCCCCCGAAATACGGGAATTGCAGAGAAAAGAGATCATTGGCCGATATTCCATTTTGAAACAATTTTTTCAGCTACCCGTTCTCCATCCATTGCTGCGCTTACAATGCCACCGGCATAACCGCCACCTTCCCCGCAGGGATATAAATTTTTTATTTGCGGATGCTCAAGTGTCTCTTCCCTTCGGGGAATACGTACCGGCGATGACGTGCGGCTTTCGGTTGCTACAATCACGGCCTCATTAGTGTAGTACCCCGGATTGCCATGATGGCCCTTCATTTTTTTCCCAAATGCCTTAAATCCCTCTCTTAAGGCTTCATATATGAATGGCGGCAAAACGGAGTCAAGGTCAGTAGCAAGTAATCCGGGCAAATAAGAATTGGAGGGCACGGATGAGGATACTTTTTTCTCTACAAAGTCAACCATGCGTTGGGCAGGGGCAACAAACTTTCCCCCTCCTGCTGTAAATGCCTTTTGTTCAACCATCTGTTGAAAACGCATCAGTGATAAAGCATTATTCCTCGTTTCTTCCTCAATTATGCCGGGTTGCAACTGCCACCGTTTCTCCTTCATTACCTTATTGGCATCGGCCGATTCAACCTGCACTACCATTCCGCTATTGGCAAAAGGATTGTTCCGCTTACTGGGACTCCAACCGTTTACAACCAACTCGCCGGGATTGGTTGCAGCCGGGGCAATAATGCCGCCAGGGCACATACAAAAAGAAAACACTCCCCGGCCATTAACCTGCTGTACCAGGCTGTAAGAAGCCGGCGGCAAATAAGCCGGCCTTTCATTCCCGTTTTTTCCAAGATGGTACTGGCAGCTGTCAATAAGTTCCTGCGGATGTTCTACCCTGATACCCAGTGCAAAAGGCTTTGCTTCGATTAAAATATTTTTTGCTGCAAACAATTTGAAAATATCCCTGGCAGAGTGCCCGGTGGCCAGGATGAATGCATCTGCTTCCACCAAATTTCCATCGGCAGTAATAACAGCTTTTAGTTCGCTGTCAATAATTTTAAGACCAGTAACTTTTTGTTCAAACCTTACCTCGCCACCACAATCAATTAAATGTTGCCTGATGGCAGTAATAATTTGTGGTAATTTATTTGTGCCGATATGCGGATGTGCATCGTACAATATTTTTTCATCGGCACCAAAATGTACCAGCATTTGCAGTACCCGGTCAATATTGCCACGTTTGGTACTTCTGGTATACAACTTACCATCACTATACGTACCGGCACCGCCCTCGCCAAAACAATAGTTACTCTCGGGGTTTACTTCGCCTTCCTTGTTTAGAATAGCAAGATCTCTGCGGCGTGCCCGGACATCCTTACCCCTTTCAAGTATAACTGGCTTAATACCTGCTTCAACGCATTTTAATGCGGCAAACAAACCGGCAGGGCCAGCACCAATGATAACCATATGACGCCGGGCATTTTTTACATCTTTAAAATTGAAATTGCCAACAGGTCTTTTATGATAAGGTTCATCAATATAAGCTTGTATTGTAATATTTATCCATACGATCCGGCTGCGGGCATCAATTGATCTTTTGGTAATATAAAAACCGGTTACGGCTTCAATTGGCCTGCCAATACTGTGCGCTATGTATTGGATTATTAACCGGTCATCCGAAGCTTCGGCTGGCAGTAGTCTGAGTGTAAGTTGTTTTTGCATAACTACCGCATTCCTAAACCAGTTATCTTAACAACCGTCATAATTAAAAATATTATCAGCAAAACCGGATCAGTTCCAGGCACAGTTGCCAACCAAAACAGTAATGAAACAAAAAGAGAACGCAATAAGCTGAACTTAACATAAAATAAAAATTTAATGTAAGTTCAGCTTATTCTTACTTAAAGTTAAAAAGGAAGATCATCGCCTGGTATTTCGCTGGAAGTTTGCATCTCATGCGGATCAAACCCAGTATTGGCGGGCATTCCAGCATTTGAAGCGAGTACAGGTTCTATTCTCCATGCGTCGAGGTTTGTGATATAATTCTCACGACCATCCTTTACCCAACGGGTACCTTTCAGGTTAAAATGCACTTTCACTTCGTCACCAATTTTTACCTTATCCAAAATAGCGGTTTTATCCTGCACCGATTGAAATTTAATATAGTTGGTAATAACGCGACCACCAATATCATCTGATTTCTCTATAACAAATTCACGGGTGCGGAAAGATTCAGTTCGCTGAACGGTATCATAAATAGCGGCTATTTTACCGTTAACTTCATATGCCATAACTCGAATATTTAAAATGATATAAGGCAGCAAATTTGCAGTAGAACATCAGTAATCGATCAATATATTTTTATTTATGAAAAATGCACTGCAGTACCTGAAATTTTCGAAACTTGTTAAACAAACCGCTGGTTATTTTCCTGAACTTCATTTTTTTAATTATCCACATTTTTTTTATGCACAGCGAACTTTATGTTCTTATTTTAGCCGCCTCCAATAACTATTGAAACCAACTTCAGAGTATATGATTTCTATGAAAGACATTAACCATAGTTGTAAGCAAATAAGGTACGTTGTTTATAATCAGTGGCGAATGAAAAAGCGCTTGCGATGGATATAATCCTGTAATTTTAAGTGTTTGCTGCAATTCCCTTCCCTAACATTTTTTATGCCGTTTTTTAAAAAAAAACGAGATGTGAAATTTGGTTTCGTAAGGTAAAAAATGCCGACTTAAAAAATTTTTTTTTCAACAGAAAGGGTTGATATTCGCCTCCCCTCGGTAAAAAAAATGGTTTTTTTTTTACAAAAATTGCGTCTTTGCTTTACGAAAAATTAGTAACTCTATATAAATTGCTACCGGTAGAATGATTAAAACTTGTGACACAGTTTGGCTGAACTGTCTGAATATCATAAAAGATATTGTAGAATGGCAGCATTATAAAACCTGGTTTGAACCTATAACGCCGGTATTATTAAAAAACAAAGTACTTACCATACAGGTCCCCAGTCAGTTTTTTTATGAGTATATTGAGGAACATTATATTAACCTTATAGCAAAAACTTTAAAAAGAGAACTGGGCAAGGAAGCAAGGCTGGAATATCGCATTATGATGGATAGTGGCAATAACCAGCATCAGCCACAAACAATGGATCTGCCTGCCAACAATATCAGGCTATACAATAACAATGTAATGGACTTTCCACTTGTAGTGAATAATCCTGTAAAAAATCCATTTGTAATTCCGGGGCTAAAGAAAATACAAATCGATCCACAACTTAACCCCGTGTACACTTTTGACTCCTTTATCGAAGGTGACTGTAACCGTGTTGCCCGCCGTGCCGGTAAAACTGTGGCCGATAAACCCGGTGCCAATTCTTTCAACCCGCTGGTTGTATATGGTGGCGTTGGCATGGGCAAAACCCACCTGGCGCAATCCATTGGCAACGATGTAAAAAAACAGAATCCCGGGAAAGTAGTGCTATATGTAAGCAGCGAAAAATTCATTAACCAGTTCCAGGATCATAGCCGAAACAATGCCATCAACGATTTTATACACTTCTATCAGTTAATAGATGTACTTATTATTGATGACGTACAATTCTTTGCAAGAGCCGAAAAAAGTCAGGATGCCTTTTTCGCTATTTTTAACCACCTGCACCAAAGTGGCAAACAACTGGTTCTGACTTCCGATAAACCACCAAAAGATCTTGACGGCCTGCAGGAGCGTTTATTAAGCCGTTTCCGGTGGGGTTTAAGTGCTGATCTTCAAATGCCCGATTACGAAACAAGAATCGAAATTCTTGAACGTAAAATGAAGAATGACGGGCTGGAAATGCCAAAAGAAGTAGTTAAGTACCTGGCTTATAACATCAATACAAATATCCGTGAACTGGAAGGCGCACTGATATCGCTACTTGCCCAATCATCTTTAAACAAAAGAGAGATAGACCTGGAACTTGCCAAAAAAGTATTGCGCAATCATATTAAAACCAGCAGTAAAGAAATTACCATAGAGAATATTCAGAAGATGGTCTGCGAGTATTTTGATGTGCCTTTTGATAAACTGCAACAAAAAACACGTAAACGCGAAATAGTTCAGGCAAGGCAGATAACCATGTACCTGGCCAAAGCATTTACAAAAAATTCACTCAAGACTATTGGCGAACATTTTGGTGGCCGCGATCATACCACCGTTATTCATAGCTGTCAAACCGTAAAAGACCTGATGGATACCGACAGCGTTTTCAAAGAGAATGTTATGGAACTGCAGCAAAAAGTTCAACTCGCTGCACTATAATAGATACTGTAACCTAACAATGAACATTTAACGCTGAAAGCTTTACTGCTTTCAGCGTTTTTGTTTTATCCAACTATCGGCTTGTATAACCCGTTACCCAAAAGTATTCCCTTCATTAATCGTGGTTAATTAAGGTTAATGTCATTAAACGCTGCCTTTTATGTACGGTCCCTGTTCTATAGACCGCATTTAATAATTAAAAAAGTATAACATGAAAAAAGTGATTCTTGGCCTGGCGGCCATCGTATTGGTAAGCTGCACATTCGCCCAACCCGGCGGCGGACACGAGGGAAGACAGCACCACGGTATGCAGCATGGACAACATGAAATGGATTTCAAAAAATTAAACCTTACAGATGCCCAGCAGCAACAAATGAAAACGTTAAATGAAGACTTTCATAGGCAGCTGCAGGAACTTAACAGCAAGGAAAACATTACGGTAAAGGAACAACGTGACCAGCGTGATGCGCTTGTAAAAGCACATAAGGCAAAAATTGATGGCATATTTACAGCAGAGCAAAAACAACAGCTGGCGCAGATGAAAGCTGAAAATGCTAAAAAAAGAGAAGAAATGGCCGTGGAACGCCTGGCTAAAATGAAAGCGGAATTAAACCTCACAGATGCACAGGTTGCCACCATTAAAAGCAACCAGCAAACCACTCACAGTAAGATTGAAGCCATACTTAAAGATGAAAACCTCGACAGGGAGTCTAAAGAGCAGCAATTAACGGCTTTAAGGCAGGAAATGAAAACAAACCTGGACAAAGTGCTGACACCAGAGCAAAAAGCAAAAATGGACGCTGAAAGAAAGGTGCGCCAGGAAAAAATGAAATCATTCAAAGGCCACCGGATGCATAATGAAGATGTAAAATAAGTAAGTGATTGTTCATTCTTCGGGAAGCTCCTGCTCTACGGGAGCTTCTTTGTATTATATTCAGCATCTTTGTGGTCATCCAGTTATGGATGCCAGGAATATGAATTCCTGTTATTAACATTCATCCCGCTGCAAAGTGGCTAAACAAACATTATGTCAAAACAGAATTTTGAAAAATTTATAAACGTCAAAATAAAAGGCGCCAAAAAGAAGGAGAAAATAAAGCAGGAAAAAAAAGTAGTAAAGAAAGAACGTGAAGCCTACTTTATTGAAAAGAAAAGAGAGTTAAGAGCCGCCAAAAAACTTCAAAACGAAACCCAGGCCCGGCCTGCCCAATTTGCGGCCTCAAAAACCGGAGCTGAAGCATCTTCACCCGGCAAGCTGGATAAACGCGGTAAGAACGCCTCTAAATACGCCGGTAAAAACAATAAACTTTTTGAGGATAAAAAACCTGGCAATTACCAGCATGATCAAAATGTTCAACCCGCGAAGCAGGAGAGAAAACAATTTTCTTTAGAGAAGAAAAATACTGAGGCATCGGGTAGCGGGAAAAGCAAAGAGACAATAGCTCCGGTAAAAGCAGCGCACACAAAAAAAACACAGAAAGAAAAAACCAGGGATATAAGGCCTGAGACGAAAAAAGCCGATGGCCTAACGAACGATAAAAAACCTGCCAAAAAAGCCTATGATGCGGGTTTACCCTATGAACGTAAACCTATCACCAAAGCGGTAGTATTACCCGACCCGGGCAAAAAGAAGGCAGAGGCAAAATCAAAGTCCGAACAGTATTCAAAGCCTGTTGAACTAAAACCAGCCCGCGAAAGCAGGCCCTCTGTTTCGAAACCTGTTCCGGCACTAAATGAACCAATTTTAATGCCTTTGAATAAATACATTGCACATGGTGGCATTTGCAGCCGCCGCGATGCAGGTGAATTGGTAAAATCGGGTAAAGTAAAAGTAAATGGCCAGGTAATAATTGATCCGGGCTTTAAAGTAAAAGAAGGTGATGACATTGTAGCAAATGGTAAAAAAGTAACACCACAGCATAACCTGGTTTACATATTACTAAACAAACCGAAAGATTTTATAACCACTGTTGAAGATCCGCAGGGTCGCAAAACAGTATTGGATATTGTGAAGTCTGCCACTAACGAACGTATTTACCCCGTTGGCCGCCTTGACCGGAATACCAGTGGTGTTTTACTGCTTACCAATGATGGCGAGCTGGCGCAACATCTTACGCATCCCAGTTTTGAGGTTCGAAAAATTTATGAAGCAAAACTGGACAAGCCGCTTTCAAAATCCGATTTCGATAAACTAATTGATGGTGTGGAACTGGAAGATGGCAAAGTACATGCCGACTCACTTGCCTATGCCGATAGCAAAGACAAATCAATCATTGGCATCGAAATACATAGTGGCCGAAACCGCGTTGTTCGCCGCATGTTCGAGCACCTTGGCTACGATGTAAAAGGCCTTGACCGCGTATTGTTTGCCAACCTCACAAAGAAAAACGTAGAACGTGGCAAATGGCGTTTTTTAAATGACAAGGAAGTACGACTATTGAAATTTTTCAACAAGAGTAAACAGTAATGGCTGCTTTGAATGATAGCTGCCTGTTTTCAATTTTACCGTAAGTTTTAATCATTATCCCGGAATACCTATGCGTGTTAAAGCTGTAATAATATTATTTATTGTTGGCACGGCCAGTTTTTCAAATGCCACCGCAAAAAGTAAAAAAATTGATGTAATTGCCTATTACACCGGTAACGATTCAACACTTGAAAAATACCCGATCGAAAAGCTTACCCATGTTATTTATAGTTTTTTGCACCTGAATGGTGACACCATTGCGTTTGCGAATGAAAAGCAGGCAAATACGCTTCGGGGTATCACTGACTTAAAGAAAAAATACCCAAAGCTCAAAGTGATGATATCAATGGGCGGATGGGGTGGATGTGAAACCTGCTCACCCGTATTTGCTGAAGCCGCCAGCAGGATAAACTTCGCAGCTTCGGTTGTTAAAGTATTAAAGGAATACAATGCCGATGGAATTGATCTCGATTGGGAATATCCCACTATTGAAGGTTTTCCGGGGCATCCATATGCAGCTTCCGACAAACAAAATTTCACCGAGCTGGTAAAGGAATTACGTAAGCAAATGGGAAGCTATTATGAACTGAGTTTCGCAGCCGGTGGTTTTCAATCCTTTCTTACGACATCTGTAGATTGGAAGGCGATAATGCCATTAATTAACAGGGTTAACCTGATGACCTACGACCTGGTAAATGGTTACAGTCAGCTAACGGGCCATCATACCGCATTATACAGTCGCCCCGAACAGGTTGAATCAACTGATAACTGTGTCCAATACTTACTTAAACAAGGCTTGCCTGCAAAAAAGCTTGTGATTGGAGCGGCATTTTATGCCAGGGTATGGGAAAACGTAAACGATTCTGCCCACGGTTTATACCAGTCCGGGAAGTTTTTAAGAGGTGTTGACTATAAAAGATTTGACACTTACCTATCTCCGGATTCTGGCTGGACGAAATATTGGGATGACAGCGCCAAAGCGCCCTATGCCTACAATTCGCCGCTTAAACAGTATGCAACCTATGATGATGAAAAATCGCTTGAGGCAAAAGTAAATTATGTACACAAGCACCGGCTTGGCGGGATTATGTTTTGGGAACTGATGAACGATACTTTTACCAATGGCAGGCTGGATGCCATCTACAATGCCCTGAAATGAATTTTTCGACCCGGATAGCACCTACACCAAGCGGCTACCTGCATATTGGAAATGTTTATTCCTTTTTTATTACCTGGCTTTTAGCCCGCCAGCGGCAGGGGACTTTGTCATTGCGGATAGATGACCTGGACGAACTCAGGCTAAAAAAGCCCTATGTAGAAGATATATTTGAGACGCTGCAGTTTATGCAAATCGACTACGATGCCGGCCCGAAGAATACCGAAGCATTTTTTACCGGACATTCTCAACAATTTCGTTTAAATAACTACCACCGGTTGCTTGCAAAATTAGCAGCTACCGGCCAGGTATATGCCTGCACCTGTTCCCGCAAAACGCTGCAGGCGCTATCTGACGAAGGAAGATACCATGAGGAATGCCGCCATAAAAAACTACCGCTGGATACACCCGGTGCAGCATGGCGCCTGTATGTGCCGGCAGGCACAATCATAACTTTTACAGATGAATACAAAGGTGTACAAGTAATTGATCTTGGCGCAACCATGGGAGATTTCATTATTAAACGCAAAGATGGGATTCCTGCTTACCAGGTGGCTTCACTGGCCGATGACACGTTTCACCACATCAATTTTATTGTCAGAGGTGAGGATCTTTTATGCTCTACTGCAGCACAATTATACCTGGCAGGTATTTCAGGTGACCGGGCATTCACCCAGACACATTTTTTTCATCATCCGTTAATAACAACTGGCACGGGTGATAAACTGGCAAAATCGGCGGGAAGCCAATCAATCAAACAGCTCAGGGAATCGGGCTATAAAAGGGAGGATATTTTGCAAATGCTGGTCCCTGCAATGGAACTCATCACCAGATCAGGCGTATTAAAACCCGCGAATACCTGTTTTTAGGGACTGAACCCAACCAAAAGCTTTACGGAAAAGGGATAATTCCGCTTGTTTAAGGCAGGGGCTGAAAAGCTATTGACGGCTTCCATTATCTTGCAGCCAATTTTTAAGGATCAGTTTGCGTCTGTAACCAGTAAGCAGCAAGCGTCAGTACCACTATCATGAAAGTAACCGAGCACATTCAGCAGGCACAGGGAAATACATTAGTTTCTTTTGAAGTATTACCACCACTAAAGGGAAAAACCATTCAAAGTCTTTATAATCATTTAGATCCTTTGATGGAATTTAAGCCATCATTTATAAATGTTACCTACCACCGTGCAGAAACAATGTTTAAAAAACGGGCTGACGGCAGTTTTGACCAGGTGGAGGTTCGCAAACGACCGGGAACGGTTGGTATTTGTGCCGCCATTAGAAATCATTATAATATCGACACTGTCCCCCACCTTATATGTGGTGGATTCAATAAGCAGGAAACTGAGAACGCCCTGATAGACCTTAATTTTCTTGGGATAGATAATGTGCTGGTGCTTCGCGGCGATGCAGCAAAAAACGAAGCCAGCTTCGAACCCCATCCCGGTGGTCACTTATATGCCATTGACCTTTTGAAACAGGTTTCCAATCTTAATAATGGTGTTTACCTCGAAGATGATATTCAAAATGGAGACAAAACCCGGTTTTGCATAGGTGTTGCCGGTTACCCCGAAAAACACTTCGAAGCACCAAACCTTGAAATAGATCTTCAAAACTTAAAAAAGAAGGTTGACGCCGGTGCGGATTACATCATGACACAGATGTTTTTCGACAACAGCAAATTTTTCCAGTTTGTAAAACATTGCCGTGCGGCAGGCATAAATGTTCCCATAATTCCCGGACTTAAGCCGTTAACTACCAAAAAGCAACTGACAGTACTTCCACGTATTTTTCATGTGGATCTGCCAACTGAATTAAGCCTTGAAGTGATGAAGTGTAAAACGGATGCTGAAGTGGAATTGGTCGGAACCAGCTGGTTGCTTCAGCAATCAAAAGAATTAAAAGCTTTTGGTGTGCCAGTGCTGCATTACTATACGCTGGGCAAACCAAAAGTTATTTGGAATGTAGTGAAGGAGTTGATGTAGGCGCAGCGAAAATCAGTTCTTGTTACAAATAAATACAAAGGAGCGCAGGCTTTTTTCCTGGAGTTGCTTGATTACAGTTTCCGACTTTTTGAAAATACGGCAACGGTTCAGATCGAAGATCTCTGCTGAATCGGCTATATTCTTAAGTATTTCTACCTCATGCAATAACTGGTTCAACATCTGAACCTCTTGCTGCAAGGCATCATCGCTTTCAAGCGCAGCTTTGGAAATGACCAACAAATCGCGGTCGGTGGTTTTCAACATAGCAGGTTCAAATTTTCAAATTTGTCAATAATCGTTAAAGGCGTAAACACAATTAATACCCGACCATTCCTTTTTTTGCACCACAACCACAACTCTTATTGGTGCCACCTATTTTACTACCCGATGAGCAAGCTGAAAACAGTGTAACTGCTATAAGTAAGGTTAGAACGCTAATTTTAATTTTCATTCGGATGGGCTAAACAGGTGAAGTTTCCTGTATAACAAAGAGTAAAAAAAGATTTACGTTTTAAAAGTAGGAAATAATTTAAAAACCAAACCGGATTCGCAATAAACTTTAATTTTTAACACCTAAAAAAAATCATTGAATAACAGTATAGCTGAGCAGCCATTATCGCAGGCCGGTTTTGCACCAAAGGTATTGGTTGCCCCGCTCGATTGGGGACTTGGTCATGCCACACGCTGTGTGCCAGTTGTTTACGCACTGCTGGCTAAAGGATGTACCGTTATCATTGCAGCAAGTGGCCCCCAGCAGACCTTATTGCGGTCTGAATTTCCCCAATTAAACTACCTTGAATTAGATGGTTATGCAATAAATTATTCCAAAAAAAGATTAATGATTCGGCTGGCCAGCCAGCTATTTAAGATAAAAAATGCCATACAGGCTGAACACAGCTGGTTACAGCAAATCATTATCTCACATAAAATTGATTGGGTTATATCTGACAATCGTTATGGCCTTTGGAGCCAAAGCATACCCTGTACTTTTATCACCCATCAGCTACGTGTTCAAATGCCCCCCGTCTTTAAATGGGCTGAAAATTTAATCCAGGCACAGTTATACGGGTATATTGCGCAATTCAATACCTGCTGGGTGCCCGACTTACCGGATGAAGAAAGAGGATTAAGCGGTTCATTGGGGCACCCGGAAAAAAAGCCAGGCATCCCAACCCGGTATACGGGATGGCTAAGCCGTTTTACCCTTCAGGAAGACCAGCTGAACTTTACAGTTAAATGCCTGATTATACTTTCGGGACCAGAGCCGCAGCGAACCTTGCTGGAAAACATTTTGCTGCAACAACTGGTTCATTCAAAAGAAAAGATCATCATGGTAAGAGGATTACCAAACGAAAAAAACCTGCCATCTGTAGCCGAAAATATTAAGGTTTATAATCATCTCCCTGCACCCCAAATGCAACAGGCTTTTAAACAATGTGAATACCTGTTAAGCCGAAGCGGGTATAGTACGCTTATGGATGCATTTACACTTCAAAAAAAATGCATTTTTATTCCTACTCCCGGGCAAACAGAACAGGAATACCTCGGGAAAAGGTTAGCCGAAAAAAAGATGGCCTTATTGTACAAACAGGATGATTTTAATTTCGAAAAAGCTCTGGCAGAAGCAGGCAACTTCGATTTTCATTTTCCATTAAACAGCATGAACAACCTGCTGGAAATGGCAGTTGACAATTTCCTTGCATCGAATCTAAAAAAGCTGCGTTTGTAATTTAGGTGACAGCACCCGCACCTGAAAAGTTTTCAACATACCGGTACATATTAAAATCAGTGGTTTCACACTGGCGGGTAATTTCTTCTTTTATTACGGCCTTGTTTATGCCCTTCATTCGCCTTTTTTGAATCAGGTAGAAAGCCCTTTCAGCCAGCAACCAATACTTTTTGTCGGATGAGCCAGCCGTTTGAAGTGAAATTTTAATGGTATCGGCAAGTTCCTTTATACCATTTTTTTGAGAGGCAATTGTTTTCAGAACAGGAACATGGTGCTGGTGGCCTTGCATACCCGGCACCAGCATCATTCGCAGATTTCGCATAAAATCGTCTGCATTGGGCCGGTCGGCCTTGTTTACTACAAACACATCGGCAATTTCCATCAACCCTGCCTTCATGGTTTGTATTTCGTCCCCGGCTTCGGGTACCAGTATCACAACGGTTGTATCTGCAAGACCGGCAATTTCAATTTCACTCTGCCCTACCCCCACGGTTTCAACAATCACGTAATCAAACCCGGCGACTTTCATGGTATCGGTAATTTCTATTATGTTGGGATGAAGACCGCCAACGGAGCCACGGGTAGCGAGAGAGCGAATGAATACGTTTGGATGGTTGTACCAGTTGCTCATTCTTATCCGGTCACCAAGTAAGGCACCAAGGTTAAAGGGAGACGATGGATCCACGCAAATGATACCCACTTTTTTACCGTCCTTAACTAATTCGCTTACTAATCCGTCTGCTAAAGTGCTTTTGCCTGCGCCCGGCGGACCAGTTAAACCAATAATGGGAACAGAAGACGCAGGTATTTCCTGCATAAAAGCACCATAACCCTCCACCTGGTTTTCTACCAGTGAGATGCAGCGGGCCAATGCCTTAAATGATCCGGCCTGAACCTGCCGCAATAAATTATGAAATAGGGATGGCGCCATGAATGTGATGGCAACATACACAAGATTGGTCAATCATTTCATGATAAATGTCCTTGAATTGAATTTTCAGGGAACCGGATCGTAACCATGGCCACCCCAGGGATGGCAACGCGCTATTCGCTTAATCGCTAACCAAAAGCCTTTTAAAGGTCCATATTTCTGAAAGGCTTCCAGTGCATAATGGCTACAGGTCGGAGTGTACCTGCATTTTGGACCAAGCCATGGGCTAATAATCCATTGGTAAATTTTGATGATGGCGATGAAGGGAAAACTCAACACGTTTTTAAGGGTTATGCCGGATTTTAAAGATCCCGGCGAAGATGGCGGGTCTGGCATGGCATCCTTACAACAGCTTTTCATTTGCTTTCCTCCACTATTTTCTGCAGTTTCTTTAAACAGCTTTTCATCTTATCCTCCAGTAATTCAAAGGTCGGAACTGATTTGTCAATGAAAACGAAAAATAGCGCCAGGGATTTCTGTTTGCCTTTTGTAATGGTAACAAGATCCTGCTTATTAAGCCGGTATGCTTCACGGATAAGCCGCTTCACCTGGTTTCGGGCAACCGCCTTTTTAAAGTTGCGTTTGGAAACTGTAACACCAGCCTGAACGGCAACCGGTTGTTTTTGCCGGGGCAAAGCTCTTGATTCCGCAATGGTTTCAACAGTGGATTGCACTGCTGTCTTACCATCCGTATCGCCTGTAAATTCCCACAACACTTTAAAAGGATGCACAAAAAATGATTTACTCCCGGTAAACAAATGCTGTATTTGCTTGCGGCTTTTCAGCTTTTCAGCTTTTGGATAGGTATTTCTTGTTGAAAGGGTTTTCATCCTTGTGAATAGTGCAATGCCTGGCAATTGGGCAAGCAGAAAATGGCAGTAATGCCTAAATAGAAAAAAGCCCCAGCAAATGCGGGGCTTGATGTATAATATCTATCAGTTTACCCGCAGTTACGGCGGGTTATTGAATATTAAGCTCTTTTAAACTTAACCTCATCGCTAACAGTAAGCTTATGACGGCCTTTTGCACGGCGGCTGGCTAAAACTTTGCGGCCATTGGCTGTTTGCATACGCTTGCGAAAACCATGTACTGATTTACGACGACGATTATGTGGTTGAAATGTACGTTTCATGATTGCTAATTTTTACGAACCTTTTATTTCTATTCAGTTAACCGGCAAAAACCGGCGATTTTCTTAATTCACCAGCAGGCCACCATGCCTGTTGTTTGTGAAAGGGCTGCAAATGTAGGGCGAACAAACCAAAATTCTGGCTATTCACTGCTATAAATTTTCTGCAACTTTCTAACCGGTTGATCAACAGGCAATTTTTGCTGCACGATTTGCATGACGACCTCCTTCAAATTCCGTCCCTATAAAAGTTTCAACCAGCTGTTTGGCATAATCCAGGGTTACAAATCTCGCAGGAATACAGATGACATTTGCATCGTTGTGCATGCGGATGAGTTTGGCTACTTCATTGTCCCAGCATAAGCCGGCCCTGATGCCCTGGTGTTTATTGGCAGTAATCGCTACCCCGTTGGCGCTACCGCAGATGAGAATCCCGAAGGCGGCTTCACCCGACTCGACAAATGAAGCAGTAGGATGAGCAAAATCGGGGTAATCAACGGATTCGTTGGAGTTGGTACCGAAATCCTGTATGTGATAACCTAAACCGGCTAACCATTCACCAATAGCTTTTTTGTACTCAAAGCCCGCATGATCTGCACCAATTGCTATTGGTTTTGATAAATCGAATGACATGTTATTAATGGATAATTTAAAAATTACTAATTGAATAATTTACAGCAGGGGACAGCAGGTGGAGTTGACAGGAATAAAACTTTTCCCATTACCGGCCGCTCACGCTCACCTAGCTCCATTCCTTATCTTTTTTAGCCTCCTGTTTTGCAACGCGGCTTGCCACGATCACGCTGAATTCATATAAAACGATCAGTGGCAGTACAACGATCATCTGGCTCATCCAATCGGGACTTGGTGTAATAACTGCAGCTATTACCAACAAAGCTACATACGCATACTTGCGGTATTCTCTTAAAAATTGCGGGGTGATAATGCCAATCCTTGTAAGCACAAAACTAATTACAGGCAATTCAAAGGCAAGGCCGCTGCCCACCGCTATATCCACCAGGTTATCAATATAATCGTTTAATACCGGTTTTGTTTCGATGATATTATGTGTACCAATTTTATAATTACTCAGGAAGCTGAATGTAAAAGGTGCCAGCATGAAATAACCGAATGCCACGCCCAGCAAAAAGAAAAAGGTTACAAAGAAAACTGCACCGCGGGTGTTTTTAAGTTCCTCCGGTTTTAAAGCGGGTTTTATAAATCGCCATAATTCCCATAGTACATATGGGAACGCAACAATAAGACCGGCCATAAATGCGATCGTAATACTGCTGATGAACTGCCCCCCGAAAGTGGTGGTTTGCATTTGCACATTTGGCACCGGCAGGCAAAGTGCATCGCTGTTGGCAATACGGTGGCCGAGATTACAAAGCCATGAGTATGTAACGAACCCTTTCTCGATCGGCCCGAAGATGACGATATCCATCACTTCGTCAATATAAATAAAGACCACAATGGCACATATTACAATTGCTATGACAGCTCTTACAATATGCCAGCGAAGTGCTTCGAGATGATCTACAAAGCTCATTTCCTCGCCGTCTGAATTTTCATTCTTTCTTTCCAGTAAATTAAACGCCACCTGTTAGTACCTGTTTTTAAAAAAGTCGGGCAAAGGTATGAGCCATGGTCTAATGGTTTTTATTAAGAAACATATAAATAAACCCTATATAAAGCTGGCAAAAAAAAGCCGTCTCAAATTATTTGAAACGGCTTTGCGGATTTTATTGATGCCTACAGGTATTTCTTTATTTCTTCAACCAGCTCAGCTTTCATAATAGGAGTACCCATTATTTTATTAAAAGCTTTCGCATCCACCAGGTATAGATCACGAATGATCTTTACCAGCTGGCCATTGTTTATTTCAGGAATCAGCACCTTGTCGAAATTCTTAAGGATATCGCCCAGGTTTTTAGGGAACGGCCTGATATAACGGATATGTGCATGGCTTACTTCATGGCCCTGCGCAATCAGTTCTGCTACGGCAGATTTGATGGTTCCATAAGTACTTCCCCATCCAAGCACCAGCACCTTTCCTTTTTCAGGGCCGTTATCAATGGTTTGCTCCGGTATAAAATCAGCGATCTTATCCACTTTTTCCTGCCTGATCTTCACCATCAGCTGGTGGTTTTCGGGTTCGTAATTGACGTTACCTGTAATATTTTGTTTTTCCAGGCCACCAATGCGATGCTCAAGACCTGGGGTTCCGGGCACTGCCCATGGGCGAACCAGTTTCTCATTTCTTAAGTAAGGCAGGTATTTTTCTTCGCCATGTCCCAGTTCGGTTTTGAAGGTTACCGGGATTTTAGGCAGGTCTGCCTGCTGCGGAAATTTCCACGGTTCAGCACCATTGGCTATATAACCATCGCTTAATAAAATAACCGGGGTCATATGCTGTACGGCAATGCGCACGGCTTCAAAAGCTGCTTCAAAACAATCACTCGGTGTACGGCTGGCAACAATCGGCATCGGGCATTCACCGTTTCTGCCATAATATGCCTGCATCAAATCGCTTTGCTCTGTTTTAGTTGGCAACCCGGTTGATGGACCACCACGCTGGATATTAATAATTATCAACGGAATTTCGAGCATTACAGCCAAACCCATAGCTTCTCCTTTGAGTGCCATACCAGGACCGCTGGTGCTGGTAATGCCAAGGCTTCCACCGTAGGCTGCACCAATAGCTGACGTAATACCAGCTATCTCATCCTCCGCCTGGAAAGTACGGATACCAAAATTTTTGTATTTGCTCAGGTCGTGGAGGATATCTGATGCGGGTGTAATAGGATAAGTGCCGAGAAAAATAGGCAGGCCGCTCTGTTGTGAAGCAGCTATCAAGCCGAGGCTCAAAGCCTGGTTACCCATTATACTGCGGTACACGCCCGGTTGCATTTTGGCTTTCTCAACACGGTAACGGCTGGTAAAGGTTTCAATGGTATCACCATAATTATAACCAGCCTGCAGCACTTTTACATTCGAGTTGTAGATATCTTCTTTTTTGCCGAATTTACTTTTCAGGAAGTTCAGCGTGGTCTCCAAACCACGATCGTACATCCAGTACAGGTAGCCAAGTACAAACATGTTTTTGGCCCGGTCTTTTTCCTTCATACCGAGCGTTGTGAAATCTTTCAGCGCCTCCCGGGTAAGTTTGGTAACATCAATAACCGTAACGTCGAAACTATCCAGGCTTCCATCCTCTAAAGGATTAATTCCTTCGGGATAATTGGCAAGGCGGAGATTTTTGGCATCGAAACCATCATGGTTGGCAATGATCTTACCACCGTGTTTCAGCGCTTTGAGGTTTACTTTCAGTGCGGCAGCATTCATGGCTACCAGTACATCACAAAGATCACCTGGCGTAAACACACGATCGCTGCTAAAACGAAGCTGGAAACCAGATACACCGGGCAAAGTACCTATCGGAGCACGTATTTCAGCAGGAAAATCGGGGAAAGTTGCGAGGTCGATACCCAGCATGGCAGTGTTATTGGTAAACTGGCTGCCTGTTAACTGCATACCGTCGCCACTGTCGCCGGCGAACTTAATAACCACGTCCTGTACAACGGTAGGGGAAGTATTGTTCATATTGCAATAGAAAATTGGAGAGCAAAATTAAGGGATGCCAGCTTGCAGAAGATCTAAACAACGTAAACGTTTGCAAACTGTTTGTAAATAGGCAATTCAATGTCGTACGGCATGTTACTTCAAAACCTTCTTATCGTAAACAGCAAGCAACTGTTCGAGCATTAATTTATTAAATACAATACTGTTTGATTCCTTTGGAACCTCAATATCATAATGAAATGTTTTTCGAAGCAATCCGTATCCCTGCATGGCCTGGCTGCTATCATAAAAACATTGGTACCATTCACCGGGAATATTTTTTACGGATAAAAGGGCCATACCATTGTTGCCCGGTTTAATGACGGAGAAAAACCAATCCTGGCTCACCCAATAGCGTTCGCCCCGGATAGCAAAACTGAAAAAACTGTACATAAAGTGCAGATGGTTGCGAACCCTTGTTTTTATTTCGACTTCCGTTTCAGCAGCCATGGGCTTCAATCGCCATTTATTAAGCGCCGGGCTCCATGGGTCTGCATCTTTTTCATCAAACTTATCGGCCTCCGGTTCTGCAATAATTGTATAGGCACCCTGCCTGTCAAGCATATCAGTCAATTCTGAACCCTGTGTATCGGTGTGGGTCCAAAGCTTATTCATTTGCTTCAGTTTTACCGCATCAATTTCAAATTCCCCGGCGGAATAGCCGTCCTTTTTTACCAGCCATTTCAGGTCGATTTTCTGGGGAAAATCAATATGTGTGATCACTTGTTTTTTTTCCGGGCTAAAATCCCATCTCCCTGTAATGTATTTGTTCATCAGAACGCCATAGCATTCACCATTCTTATCCAGGATCAGACGATTACCCTGTATTTTCTTGCGAAGCGCCTGGGTTAGATCTTCGAGTGCTGTTGGGTCAAATGCTTTTGCAAGTGCTTTGTATGAGGGTGTTTGCAAATCCGTAAAAACCCAGCGGCGGCTTATTTTTTGCTCCGGGGACTGGCAGGAAAAAAGGATTACCGAAATGATAAGGCTGTTAAAACAAATGGGTAAAAGGCGCATGGAATAAAGGTAATAGTTTGCCCTGTCAGACGGGCCGGATGATGAAGTCAAACAAAGTTTTTCAATAGTTGTAAAGTCCCGCAATAATATCACCGGAAAATCCCGGCAGTTCAAACTGCTAAGGGTGATGCCATTTCCATCCATAAGCCATCGGAAGGCTCCTAATTAATTAGTCCGGTCTTTTATTCAATTCCCACACGCCCGGAAAAAATAATTGAGCGGCCGTACCCACCCAAACAGCCTACAAAAAAATAAAACTGCGCTATGAATTTGATATTGTATCGCATTGAAATATTCAGCCGGTATTTACAACCTGTTCAATTGATTGCAAAAGCAGACTGCAAACCCAGCCGATCTCTTCTTCGGAAATAATCAATGGTGGCGCCAGCCTGAGGCAGTTGGACGCAAATAAAAACCAGTCTGTTATTAAACCATTTTGTATACAGGCATGGCAAATAGCCCGGCAAATTTCATTTGATCCGAATTCAACTGCCATCAGTAATCCACTGCTCCGAAGAGCTTTGATCGCGGGATGAACCAGCATGTTTTTGATCAATTGCTCTTTTTGAGAAACAATTGACCTCCCTTCAACAGGCTCAGGCTGGCAAACTTCGTTTAAAAGCACCCCGAAAGCGGCCGAGCCTGCGGCACAGCTTACGGGGTGTCCGGCAAAGGTGCTGATATGCCCCAGCACCGGGTTGTGCGTAAGCGTATGCATTATCTCATGGGATGCAATAAAGGCACCCAATGGCAACCCGCCACCGAGCGCCTTGCCCAGTAATAAAATATCAGGTACCACAGCATATTGTTCAAAAGCCCAGAGCGATCCGGTTCTGCCAAACCCCGATTGTATTTCATCAAAAACCAGCAATGTGCCGGTTTCCGTACATTTTTCCCGAATAGCTTTCAGCCAGTCAATATTGGCTTTTATTACACCTGCTTCCGCCTGCACCACTTCCATAATCACGCAGGCGGTTTTATCACTAATGGCTTCAACCACCGCACATTTGTTAAAATCCAGGTGCAGAATATCCGGCAGCAAGGGACGGTAGGCATTCCGCCAATACTCATCGCCCATCACACTCAATGCGCCCTGGGTGCTACCATGGTAACTGTTTTTAAAAGCAATGATTTGCGACCGGTTCGTGAAACGTTTGGCTAGTTTCATTGCTCCTTCGGTCGCCTCACTGCCACTATTTACGAAATACACACAGTCGAGTGAGGCCGGTAAGAATTCGGTTAACCTTTTGGCGTATGCTACCTGCGGCGTTTCAATAATCTCCCCATACACCATCAGGTGCATGTATTGGTTTATTTGTAGGGTGATGGCTTCTATTACTGCCGGGTTGCTATGACCGATATTCATTACGCTAAACCCGCTGATCCCATCAAAATAGGCTTTACTATCCTTGTCCCACATTTGGCAGCCGGCTGCTTTTACTATTTCCAATCCTATTGGAGATGAAGACGTTTGAGCTACGTGCTGGAGGAAAAGTTGGCGGGTGGTCATGGCACAAAGGTGGCCTTTGCACTCTAAATTTGGAACATAATTCCGATGCGAAACCCAGCCATTTTCTTTTTCCTAATCCTGTTTTTTAGCTGCAACTACCCTTCTGACAATTTAATTTGTCACGAAGCCTTAGCACAATTCCCAGAGCCGCTGCAAACCCATTTGAAAAAGATCATAGCAGAAAACATGCTTTATAATGGGCTTATGTGGGAAGAGCCTAAAACAGCATCATCAGAGAGTTACGTGTCTCAAAAAACATCTACCATCAATATGATCCGGGAAATCGACCCTGAACTTAACAACTTAGAAAAGATCAGAAAAGAAGCAGCGAAAAGGAAACCTGTGCCTAGTAGTGGCGAAGTTTATTATGTTGAAGCACCAGGATGGTGGTAGGAATGGTCATCTTTGTAATTAATTAATCAGCAATCCTTCATGCCTCACATTCTCCCAGTCAACAATATCTCTCCTTCTTTCGGAGCCGGTTGTTTTATCGCCCCTAACGCCACAATTGCCGGTGATGTGCAAATGGGCGACCAGTGCAGCATTTGGTTCAATGCCGTTATTCGTGGCGATGTGAACTATATAAAAATGGGTAACAAGGTAAATGTGCAGGATGGTGCCTGTATCCATTGTACGTACCAGAAACATGCCACCAATATTGGCAACAATGTAAGCATCGGCCATCATGCGCTGGTGCATGGCTGTACCATTCACGACAATGTACTGATAGGCATGGGTGCCCTTTCCAGCACAGTGGGATCCGAAGCTTGGAATTCACGTGACTTGAAGTCGCGGC
>JADMIO011694119.1_pt1 | contig 91096 bp, 62 predicted proteins | sample 8958161 | NCBI WGS metagenome assembly JADMIO01 (sample SAMN16585339, study PRJNA669376) | soil metagenome | isolation source: Crop rotation soil | place: USA: Cullars Rotation, Alabama | collected 2011
GGAGCCTTGTCGCTGCGGGTGGTGGATCCGGCGACCGGGCGGGACCTATGCCCGCCACTGCGCCATGATGGGCGGGTGCTGGATGCGGTGTTCAGCCCCGACGGACGCCGGCTCGCGAGCGCAGCCGATAACCAATGCGCCTATTTGTGGGACCTCACCACGGGCGAGCAAATTGGCCCGGTGCTGCGGCACGAGCGCGCGGTGGAGGTGCTGGCGTTTTCGCCCGATGGGACGTTGCTCATCACCGGGGCGCACTATGCGTTTCGGCTGTGGGAAACAAGCACCGGCATGACCGTGAGCCCGCCGATGATGCAGCCCAGCTTGGTCCGCGAGGCCGTGTGGAAACCCGATGGGACGAGTGTGGTGACCACCGATCGCGACGGGCGCAGCCGGGAATGGAGCGTGGCGGCGAACCAGCGTGCCGCCGAAGAACTGGAGACGCTGAGCCGGGTGTACTCCGCACATCGCGTGACCCAGGGCGGGGCGCTGGCGCCGATTGCGGTGGAGGAGGCGCGGGCGGCGTGGGAAGGGGCGAGGAAGATGGCGGTGCCGTGAGGAGCTACTCCAACCCCGTGAGCGTCCCGGTGCTGGTTCCAAAGCGATCCGTGTGGAGACCGAGGCGCTGGAGCATGCTCACGTAGAGATTCGACATCGGCGGCGGATCGTTGGCGTCGAAGGCGAGATGCTGGCCGTGCTTGAACCCGCCGCCCGCGAGCAGCACAGGGAGATTTTTCGTGGAGTGATTGGAGGCGTTGCCGAGGTTGCTGCTGAAGAGCACCATGGTGTGATCGAGCAAGCTGCCATCGGCCTCCGTGGTCTTTTTTAGTTTCTCGAGAAAGTCGCGGACGGCCTTCATCTTCTCGAGTTCCACCGCGCGGAGCTGCTCGATCTTTTTTGGGTCCTGCCCGTGGTGCGAAAGGTCGTGGTGGCCTTGCGTCACGCCGGCGATCGGCGGCACGAGGCTGGTGCCGAGCAGCATGTTCGTGACGAGCCGCGTGGAGTCGGTCTGCAAAGCGAGGTGCGTGAGATCGAAGATGAGGCGGGTCTTGCCGATGAGGTCCGCGGAGTTCGTGTTGTTTTGCGGCGGTGGCACGTCGACTTTCGGCTTCGGTTTTTTCGACCATTGCTCCGCCACGACCATGCGCTGCTCGAGTTCGCGCACGCTGGTGAAATACTCGTCCATCTTTTCGCGGTCGCGCGAGCCGAGCTCGGGCTGGAGCCGGCGCGCCTGCTCGCGCACGGTGTCGAGGATACTCAGGCCGTCGCGCAACCGCCGGGCTTGCGCCTGCACTTCGTCGGGCCGGCCATCGAGAAACAGCCGCGCGAAGACCGACGCAGGAAACATGTCCGACGGCACCGGCGCGCCACTGCGAGTCCACGACAAGCCGAGCCCCTCGGCGGCAAACGACAGGCTGGCGAAGCGCGTCTGTTCGCCGATTTTTTCCGCGGCAAATTGGTCGAGCGAGATGCTGTTGCGAAACCCCGCGCGATTTTCCGGATGCCGCGCCGCAGTGAGAAAACTGTAGATGGAATCGTGCGTGGAACCCACGCCCGGATGCGAGAGCCCGGAGATGACCGTGCAGTCGTCGCGCAACGCGCCCAGCGTTTCGAGATACGGCGTGGGCGTGTAGCCGCGTCCGGCTTGCGTGGGAAAAAAGTACGGCGCGTGGAGCCCGAGCGGCGAGCAGATGACGACCATCCGCCGCGGTGCCGCGGTGTTGGCGGCGGCGGCGCGCCCGCGCGGCTGCAGCGATTCGAGTACGGGCAGCGCGAGGAGCACGCCCGCGGAGCGCAGGAAACGGCGGCGGGAGATGGAGTGAGATGCGTTCATGGATCTAACGGTGGTTCATTTGCTCCGGAAAAATTGACTCTGCACGACCTCGTGCAGCAGCGAGCGAAACCCGAGCCGCTGCGCTTTGGTCTTATCGACAATCGCGACAACGTCGCGTCGGTCGGCTGGCTCCAGGGTGCCACCAGTGGCGTAGACGACCAGCTTGCTGGTGAGCGCGAGAGCGAATGCGTCGGTGTCGGCGAGCATCAGTTGCTTGAATTCGTCCACGTTTGCAAACTTGCGCCCGTCGGCCATCGCGTCGCCGGCCTCGATCGGCTTGCCTTGCAAATACGGCATCCGGCGGCCGTCGATCTCCACGGGCTTGCCGTTGCCGGTCGCGCGGTAGTGCTCGCGCCATCCGCCGATGACGTCGAAATTCTCCAGCGCAAAACCGGGCGGATCGATTTTCACATGGCAGGTCGCGCACAGCTCGATGCGGCGATGCTTCGCGAGTTGCTCCCGCATCGTGGTCGCGCCGCGAATGTCCGGCTCGATGGTGCCCGCATCAGCCGGCGGCGGCTTGGGCGGCGTGCCGAGGATGCGGTCCAGCACCCACGCGCCACGCAGCACCGGCGAAGTATTCGTGCCATTGGCCGTCACTTTGAGGATCGCCGCCATCGTGAGCACGCCGCCGCGATGCGTGCCCGGTGGCAGCGCCACGCGTTGAAATGCCCACCCGCTCACGCCGGGGATGCCATAGTGCTTGGCGAGCCGCCCGTTGAGCATCGTGAAATCCGACGCGAGAAAATTGGTGATGCTGAGATCGTTCTTCAGCAGCTCGTCGAAAAACAGGCGCACCTCGCGGACCATCGAGGCCTTCAGCATGTCGTCGAATTCCGGGTACAGAATGTGGCTCGGCTCCGTGAAATCGATGTCGCGCAGCGCGAGCCATTGGCCCGTGAAATTCTCGGTGAACGCCGCCGCTTTCGGGCTCTTCAACATGCGCTCGACTTGCGCGCGGAGCATCTCCGGCTTCGCGAGATCGCCCTTCTCCGCCGAGGCGATCAGTTCGTCGTCCGGCATGGAGCTCCACAAAAAATACGACAGGCGGCTCGCGAGCGCGAAGCCGTCGAGCTGGCCTTTCGTCTCGCGAAGAAAAAGAAAATCGGGCGACGTCATCAGCGCCGCCACGCCGGCGCGCACCGCGAATTCGAAAGACGATCCTTCGCCGAGACGCTTGGTCACGAGCGCCTCGTAGGGTGCGAGTTCCTCGGCCTTCACCGTGCGGCGAAAAGCGCGGCGCGCGAATCGCTCGAGGATGCGCCGCGCATCGGCCGGCGGGTCGGCGGACGTCACTTCGAGGTGCGAGCCGCCATTCGAGTCTTTCACGGTGATCTGTTTCAGATCGCCAAGCAGGCGCGTGTGACTCGCGGGCGGCCAGACCTCATTCAGCGGGCCTTCCATCTCCACCCAATCGACCAGCAGCCCCGGCCCTTCCCACGCCGCCGCGCCGACTTTGTTCACGGTCTGCGCGTTCGGCAGTCCGTATGGCAGCAGGGTGAGCGACATCCTCGGCTCCATGAACGCCTCCATCTCAATCGTCGTCGGCTTGTCCGCCGGCGCATCGAAATAGCCGAGCAACCGCCCACTCGCGCCGCCTCCCGTCTTCGCGCTGAAGGTCACCGGCTTGCCGCCGCTTTGCACCCCCGAGACCGATAATCGAAAGCGATACCGCCCGCGTTCCTGGATCCAAAACATCGTGGCCGCCACCCATTGCGACGACGAAAACATCACCACCCCGCCGTCGTCGCGTTTGCGAAACACATTCTCCGTCGAAGAGCGCACTTGATACGCCTCCTTGGGCAGCGTCACGCGCTTCATGTCGGCCTTCGGTTTCGGGCGGCTGGCGATCGCCTGGTTCAGCGATTCCTCCGCGGCCTCGAGATAGCGCGCGAGCAGAAAGGACGACGTGTGCAGCGCGTCACCCACGTTGTCAAAGCCGCCGGCCGACGAGTCCTCCGGCAGCAGAGCGCGCACGTTCACCTCCACGCCGAGCAAGTCGCGCACGGTGTTCTCGTATTCCACGCGGTTCAGCCGGCGCAGCACCACGCGGCCTTCCGTCGCGCGCTGCTTCGCACGGGCCGTGGCGACTTGCGCGTGAATCCAGTCCGCCGCTGCCCGCGCCTCCTCCGCTGGCGGACGGGGCTTGGATTTCGGCGGCATTTCACCCGACTCGATTTTCTCGAGCACCAGTTGCCACAGCGCCAGCTTGGCCGCGGGTTCCTGCGCGGCCAGCTTGTCCAGCAACAGATCACCCTTTGGCTCCTCGCCGCTGTGGCACTTCAGGCAATAGCGTTCAAGAAACGCTCCCGCGCCCGCCGGCGAATCCGCGCCGAAGCCGGAGACGGCAGCGGCGAGCCAGGGAAGCAAGAACAGAAGTCCGGGGCGCATGATCGATCTTCGTAGGATATCACGAAGCCGCCGGATGGTTAGCCCGCATCTTTTGCGCTCACAGCGGCTTGGGCTGCGTGATGTGCGGCTCGCGCAAATAGAGTGGCTCGAGGTCGCCTTCGGCGAGCACGCCTTTTCCGGCCGCCGCCAACTCGGCCAGCTGCCCGGCACGCGGCAGCGCAATTTGCGCGCCCGGGAAAGCGGGAAGGGGAGCAGGCGCGTAAACCGGAAGCGCCGCGTGCGCCTGGAGCCGCACCGCCAGCGCCTCCGCATCAAGCAGCAACGGCCCTTCGCGGCACACGCCATCCTCCACGAGCGAAAAATAGAACGTCTCCCGCCGCGCGTCGCCGATCGCCACATACGCGCGCGCCGCCGTCTCCAGCGCCGCCACGCTCGCCAGCCCGAGCAGCCGTGCGTCATCCGCCATTCCCAGCCCGAGCGCCGCGGAGATCGCGATGCGCACGCCGGCATAACTCCCCGGCCCGAGCCCCACCGCAATCACATCGATGTGCGGCGCGAGCGCGCGCGCCCGCTGCAGCGTGGGAAACAGTGTGCTGCTGTGGCTGCGGTCGGCGAGAAAGACCTCGTCGAGCACCAGCGCACCATCGCGCCAGAGCGCCACGCTCCCGCGCGGCGTGGAAGTTTCGAGCGCCAGAATCGTCATGTGTCGATGGTCCGTTCGTCGCCCGTGCCCGCGCCAAAGCGATACCAGCGGGTGCCGCGTGGCAGCAGTCCGGGAAACTTCGAAGCCCACTCGATCGCCGCCACGCCGCCCATGTCGAGATAGTCGTCGAGCCCGATGCGCACCACCTCCGCCTCGCTCTCCAGCCGGTAAAAATCAAAGTGGTAGAGCGGCAGCCGCCCCTCCGTGTATTCGTGCACGAGCGTGAACGTCGGGCTCGTCACCTCGCCCATGTGCCCGAGCCCCGCCGCGAGGCCTTTGACAAAGTGCGTCTTCCCCGCACCCAAGTCGCCATCCAGCGCCAGCACTTCGCCGCCGCGCAAGGCGGCGCCGACTTCCTTGCCGAGCAGGAACGTCTCGTCGGGACTATGCGAAATGATCGTGGCCACGGAGTGTTTGGGTAGCAAAGACCTCGTCGAAATTCGAGGGCGGACAGCCGCGCAGCAATCGCCCAATCGCCGTCAGCGGCACGCGCGGAAACGCCTTGCGCCAGCCGCGCAGCAGCCGCTCGGTATCGCGCTGCGCTACGGAAAACAGCAGCTCGTAGTCCTCGCCGTCGCTCAGTGCCTGCGCCGACGTGCAGCCGCGATTCCGCGGCACGGCGTCCTGCCATAGCTCCACCGCGCACCCGCTCGCCCGCAACAGCCGCGGCAAATCCGACGCGAGCCCGTCGCTCAAATCCATCATCGCGTGCACGCGGAAATGCTCCACCAGCCAGCGTGCCTCCGCGAGCCGCGGCACAAAATCGAGATGCCGCCCGCGAATCGATCCGCCGAGCCGCCCGGTCACGAACAGAATATCCTCCGGCTTTCCGCCGCTGCGCAGGGTGCACCGCGCGCGCTCGACGCGTCCTGCGAGCGCCACGCTGACGAAGGCCGGCCCCGGCGAGCGCGACGTCTCTCCCCCCACGATGGCCACACCGAAACGCTGCGCCGCCCGCTGCAGCCCCGCGTACAGCCCGCGCACCCACGCCATAGTCGCCTCCGCGCGCACCGCCAGCGTGATCAACGCATGCTCGGGCGACCCACCCATCGCCGCAATGTCGCTGATTGCCCGGCATAGCGCCTTCCACCCGACGCGCGCCGGTTTTTCCTCCGCCAAAAAGTGGACGCCTTCCACTACGGCATCCGTCTTCAGCAGGCGCCACCATTTCTCGCGCGGACCACCGAGCACCGCGCAATCATCGCCCGCTGGCACGCGCACATCCGCGCGCGTCGGCAGGCCGCGGATCAGCGCGGCCACCACGGCATCTTCGCCGATGGACTTGAGCGTGCTCATTTTTCCAGCCCGAGCTTGAGGATGATCAAATTGATCGCGTTGAATCCCGCGTGGCAAAAGATCGGCACCAGGATCGATCCATACGCCTCGTAGAGAATCGTGAAGCACAGCGCGAGCACCATGAGGCTGGGCGCGGCCGCGAACGTATCGTGGATCAGTGCGAAGACGAGCGCCATCAGCAGCGCCGACGGCCCGCGCCCGAGTGCGCGCGCGGCCACCGGGTAAAACGCGCCGCGAAACAGGATCTCCTCGCAAATCGGAGCCACGACGGTCGCCGACACCGCGATGGCGATAATCAGCGCATGATCCTCCACCGTGGTCGCATCCTTGAATGTCTGAATCAATTGCTGCGGCGCTTCCTGGTGGTGCACCAGTGAGTTCACGATCAAGTTGATCCCCAGCATGATCGGATAGGCCAGCACCGAGCACCCGAGCCCGATCACGAGCGCCTGGAAAAACGGCACCTTTCGCAGCCCAAATATTTCCTTCAGGCTCCCTCCGCGAATCCGAATCACGGCGAGCAGGCCGAATGTGGGCAAGGCGAGGATCACCATCGAGCCAAACAATCGCGTCAGGGTCATTTCCTTCCCCTCGCCGTCCTTTTTTTCCCCCGCGTCCTTCGCCGGCGCACCGGGTGTGGGCGGCTCCGGCAGTGGCACCGGCGAAGTCTCCGAGGCCACTGCGGCTTCGGCGGATGCGGCAGCCGGCGGCGACAAGCGCTTCAGTCCTTCGGTCACCCGGACCACCACCGCTGGCACGAACAGCAGTCCAAAGACGATCGCCACCGCCACCACGTCGGTCAGCACAAAAAGGTCCGGCCGCGTCTTCGGCCCCTCGCGCTCGATGCGCCGGAAAAGCTGCACGTAAACAAAAAGCCCCACGGGAATCAGCAACAGCACGATGAAGCTGAAAATCTGCAGCGCCGGCGGGATCTCCGCCGGCACCTGTTTGGTCGCTGCGGCAAGTAGCACGGCGCGGTTGTTAGGGCCGCGTCGGCAAACTGCCAAGCGCGCGCCGAAGGAAATATCCCGGGGTCAGGCGGCGCGCTCATGAGCAAGCAGTAAGCAGTCGCAAGCGAGTTGCCGTGGCAGATTTTTCAAACCGCGCGGCTTTGCGTTCGAGGAATGAACCGCCGGAGCGCGCCCACACGCACTTGCACTTGCACTTGCACTTGCCTTCCGCATTTCCCACTTCCCTTCCCGCCATCGTGCAGACACGGTGCTTTCATGAAACTCCTCGCGCTTCTCGCTGCCTTCTCGTTGCCGCTGCTCGCAGCCGACGACTACGAATTGAAACTGAGCCGGCCGGCCAAAATCGGCGACCGCGAGACCAAGACCGGCAAATACATCGAGAACAGCCGGATGGCCGTCACCGTGGACGGCAAGCCGGTCAAATCCGAGTCCACCGTGATCAATCTGGAATACACCGCCGAATCCGAGGCCCTCGCCGTCGGCGCCGCCGGCCAGACCACGAGTTGCCGCGTCAAACTGGTCAAAATCTCGGGCGACATGAACGGCAAACCGCTCACCCAGCTCGTCGCCGGCGACGAGATTGTCGTCTCCCGCAAAGAAGGCGCGCGCGAGGGCAAGGAAATCATGGTCAACAAGACCGCCGCCACGCCCGATCAAACCAAGCTGATTTCGGGCTTCGTCTCCGTCGCCAACGTGGGCGATACCACGGACGACGACGTCTTCGGGACCAAAAAGCGCGTCCAGGCCGGTGAGGAATGGAAACTGAACCAGGCCGCCGCCGTGAAAAAACTCGAACAGTCCGGCTTAAAAGGCCTCGACCCCGCCGGCGTGAGCGGCACCTCCAAATTCCTGGGTGTGGCCCAGGTCGATGGCTTCAAATTCCTGCGTGTGAACGGGAAAATCGACGTGACCGGAGCCGGCATGCCGATGCCCGGTATGCCCCCGGGCGCCAACGTCAAAGTGACCAAACTCGCGACCAAGATGGAGATGGAGAGCAGCGTCCCCGCCGACGTGAATAGTCGGGTCATCCCTTCCACCATCATGCAGATGGAAATGCAAATGCAGGCCTCCGGCGAGATGGAAAAGGAGGGCAAGACCTACAAGCTGGAAGTGGCCATGGAAGGAAAGAAGGCCAAGATGGAGAATTCCAAGAAGCTGGAATAATTCTCCGCCGCTACCCGCCCGGCTTCAGACGCCAGCCATCCGAAACGCTCCTGGCCACCGTCGGCGGCCCTTGCCCTTGCCCTCTCCCTTCATCTTTCGCCAAATCTTTTTACTAATAACACGCCTCCCCCGGGATGGTGAGTCTCAGCAGCTATAGGAACGGTTGCCCGTTGCCCGCTGGCAGAGAGCTTGTTTGCCGGCGGAGATGTGGTAGCCTTCCAAGGCCCTATCGCGCATCCGATCTATTCTAACCCAGTTCGACAAACCACTATGAGCGACATCAAACCTGTCACTTTCCACGACGACCCGGCCCACTTTCGCAAAGTCAGCCGCCGCGAGTTCCTCTATGCCGGCCTCATCGGCGGACTCGGCCTCACCATGGGCGACTATTTCAAGCTCCGGGCCAATGAGACCGACATCTATCCGGCGACGGCCGAGTCGCTGATCCACATCTTCCTGCCCGGCGGCTGCGCCCACCAGGAAACGTGGGACCCGAAGCCGCTCGCCCCGATCGAGTACCGTGGCCCGCTCGGCACCGTCGATACCGTCATCCCGGGCGTCAAATTCTCGCAGTACATGAAGGAGACGGCCAAGATCGCCGACCGCCTCACCGTCGTACGGTCCATGACCCACGGCGAAGCGGCCCACGAGCGCGGCACGCACAACATGTTCACCGGCTACCGCCCGTCGCCCGCCATCCAGTTCCCCAGCATGGGTTCGGTGGTTTCGCACGAGCTCGGCTCCCGGCAAAACCTGCCACCCTACGTCTGCATCCCGGGCGTGCCCAATGAGTTTGCCAGCACCGGCTACCTCAGCAGCGCCTTCGGTCCGTTCAGCCTCGGTGGCGATCCGGCCAACAAAGGCTTCAGCGTCCGCGACCTCAATATGCACAGCGGGCTAACCCCCGAGCGCTTCGACCGCCGCCGCAACATTCTCGCCACGGTGGACGAGCACTTCCGCAACGTGGAAAAGAGCGACGCCATCACCGCGATGGATAGCTTCTACCAGGCCGCTTACTCGCTCGTTTCCTCCAAGGACGCCCGCGAAGCCTTCAACCTCTCCGCCGAATCCGAGGCCACCCGCAACGATTACGGCAACAACGACGCCGGCCAGCGCATGCTCATGGCGCGCCGCCTCGTCGAGAGCGGCGTCCGTTTCGTCAGCCTCACCTACGGCGGCTGGGACATGCACTCCGGCATCGCCAACGGCATGGAGCGCAGCCTGCCCAAGTTCGACCAGGCCTACGCGGCCCTCATCCGCGACTTGGAAAAGCGCGGCATGCTCGACAAGACCATCGTCATGGTCAGCTCCGAGTTCGGCCGCACGCCCAAGATCAACAAGGACGCCGGCCGCGACCACTGGCCGAAAGTCTTCTCCGTCGTCTTCGCCGGCGGCGGCTTCAAGAAAGGCCTCATCTACGGCTCCAGCGACCCGACGGGCGCCGAGCCCGCCGAAGACCCGCTCACGGTCGAAAACATGGCCTGCACGGTTTACCGCTGCCTCGGCATCAACGCCGACAAGCGCCTCATGGCTCCCGGCAACCGCCCGATCGACATCGTGCGCGGCGGCGAAGTGGTCAAAGACCTCCTCGCCTAAGCGGCCCTAAAATCTAGTGTGGTTTTTGAGTGACTCTTAAACCGCCGCTCGTGGAAACGCGGGCGGCGGTTTCGTTTCGCGCAAAGTCCCGCCTTTAACCCGCAAATCTCATATTCTGATTGCTACTAATGGTTCGGTAGGCGTGAAGTCGTCCGGATTTCAATAATCGCCCTCTCTTAAGAACTGTCATCTTGAGCGAGTGTAACGAGTCGAAAGATCTCACTTTATCTCGTGTTCTTCTCGACCAGGGTTGATCGGTTTCATTCTGGAGGATGAAATATGCGGGTTGGGCGCTCACATCGCTGGGTGACTTACGCCTTGAACCATTGTTCAAGACAGCAGATGAGCGCGAGGCGCGAGTGCGCTTGGGTGGCTGGAGGGGTTGCAAACGACGTCCCGAAAATGTCCGACTCCTCCGATATCACGGAGCCAGAGAAACCAGCCCGCTCCTACGGCTCAAATTCCAGCAGCAATTCGTAGATTTTCTCGAACGATTCCGAGCCCAAGCATCTCAGGATCAATTTCTCACTTTCTTGAGAATAGAGCGCGGACTCTCCCTGGCTAAACTTCACCTGCCGACTTTCAAAGTGCGTTTTGCAGTCTTCGTAAAACTCGCTTTCTATAAGCGCCGGCCCCTTTTCAAAAAATGCCCGAGGCACCTTCCAAACCGAAATAGCGCCGTGGCACCCGAACAATGGAGAATGCATGGCCACGGACTCCTTTCGCCAAATCAGCGACGTATCGGTCGCATGCGCAAACAGTTTCAAGGCCTGCGCGGCCGTGACGTTCCGCATCGAAATATCAATCGGTCGCCGCTCCAAATCCGGGCTGAGGCCAAGGTGATTCGGGACCGTATCCGGATCGATCCCTAAGGCCATGGCCACTGGATGGCAAACCCATTTGCCATCCACGTACACCCATCGGGATTTCTCGATTTCCAACGGAATCCCTTGCGCCTTGAACCACTTAAAGCATTCGGAGAACGAAGCGTTTTTGAACTCCACTTCCGGCAACTTCAGCTCTTTGAGGCGGCGATACATCGCTCGCTCCTCCACGAGATCGCGCACCGGCAACCCGGGAGCCTTCGCTCCGGGAGCTGCGGCAGGTTTTTCCGCGGGTTTCTCCTCCGCGGAAAGTGGGGCGGCGATGCACCATATGGCAAGCGATGCGGCGAAGACCTTCACGCGGATAATCGTCCCATTGCGGGCGCCTCGCGTCAACGTCTGTCGAACCAGATCTTCCTCCGGGACCCATTCCTACGATTACGCCGTCACCTTCAATCGCGCCTTCTTCAACGCCGAGTTGGACTTCGAAGGCTAGGCCACCACTCGAACAACGTCGCAACATCGGAGTTGCTTCGAATTCAGAGCCTACGAAGTAAGAACACACCTCCTCACACCAGCACCCGCTCCGGCGCGCGCACGTCGCGGATTTCGGTGAGGCGGCGGATGAGGCCGTCCCAGGCTTCCTGACCGCTGAGGATTTCGATTTCGATGCGGAGGTAGTAGACGGGGACTTCGAGTTTTTCCATGCCGACGATCTTGGCGGGGAAACGGACGGCGTCTTTTTCGGTGGTGACGACGGCGTCGAGGTCGCGGCGGGCGGCGCGGGCGATGAAGTCGCGGAGTTCCTCGTCGCTGAAGCGGTGGTGGTCGGCAAACTGGGCGGTGATGGTGAGGTCGGCGCCGAGGTCACGGAGGGCTTTTTCGAAGCTCTCGGGGCGGGCGATGCCGCTGAGGGCGCCGACGTATTTGCCGCGGAGCCAGGCGAGGGGTTTGCGGTCGGCGGGGTCGTGCAAATTTTGCAGGTAACGCGGGCCGTGGGTGCACTCGATGATCTCGGCGGTGCGGTTGTATTCGCGGATGCGCTGGATGAGCTGGCCGCTGCCGCCGGGGATGGCCTTGGTGATGAGGATGTAGCTGGCGCGGGAGAGATTGCTGGGGGGCTCGCGCAGGGTGCCGCGCGGGAGGAGGTATTCGTTGCCAAAGGGGGCCTGGCGGTCGATGAGGCAGATATCGAGCCGGTGCTCGATGTCCTGGTACTGCATCCCGTCATCGAGGATGAGGAGGTCGGCGTTGAACTCGCGGATGGCGTGGCGGCCGGTGCGGGCGCGGTCGCGGTCGACGAGGACGAGGACGTTGCCGAGGGAGCGGGCGAGCATGTAGGGCTCGTCGCCGGCCCAGGCGGAATCGAGTAGGAGCCGGCGGCCATCGTGCACGACGCGGGGCTTGAATTTGCCGAACCAGCGGCGGCGCAGGCGGCGGATGAAAGGGAGCTTTTTGCTTTTGTAGCCGCGGCTGAGGATGGCGACGGTGCGGCCGCCATCCTGCAGCTCGCGGGCGAGGCGCTCGACCACGGGTGTTTTGCCGGTGCCGCCGACGGTGAGGTTGCCGACGCTGACGACCATGACGCCAAGCTGGCGTGATTTCTTGATGCGCTTGCGGTAGAGCCAAAGCCGGGTTTGCACGACGCTGCGGAAGATCCAGGAGAGTCCGTAGAGGAACCAGCGGAGCAGCATGGCGCGTTTGCCAAACCGACGCTCGAGGATGACGTCGGTGGCAAATTGTTCGAAGCGATCAAGGCTGTCGCGGAAGGCCATGTGAAGCGGGGAGCATCGGGGATTTTGGGGGCGGCGTCCAATCTTTGCGCGGGCGCGAAGATGGCGAGTGTCGGGTAGCGTGGTCCCTCGAGCGAAGGAACACGCGATTGGATGTCCGGGTGACGATGCGATCCACGCAGACACAAAATCATGTTCACAGAATCATGGGGGCGCAGGGTGCCACGGATGATCTTTGCAGCGTCATTCACGAAGGAGATCAGCCCGTGGCCTCCCGGCCACAGCTACATTATGGGCCGTGCTCTCGTGCCGGCTTACGCTTCCAGCAAAGTCGTGCCGGTGTTGTCCGCCTGCGTGACGACGGCGTGGGCGCCGGGGGGGGCGGTGTCGAGCATGGCGGCGGCGACGGCTTGGGGGTCCTGCAGGGTGACGCAGCAGATGGTGGAGCCGCTGCCGCTGAGGAAGCCGCCGAGGGCACCGGCCTTTTCGCCGGCGGCGATGGCGCGCGAGAGGAAGGGGACGAGGGGCTCGCGGTAGGGCTGATGCATGCCGTCGGCAAAGCAACCGCGCAGGAGTTCGTAGCGGCGCAGGGTGAAGGCGGCGGTGATGCGGCAGGCGTTGGCGGAGCTCATCACGGCGTCGCGGCGCGGGAGGGTGTCGGGCAGGAGGCGGCGGGCCTCGGGGGTGGCGACCTCGAAGTCGGGGATGAGCAGGACGAATTGCAGCTCCGGGGCGACTTCGCACCGGAGCGTCTCGGCGCCGGGGCGCGCAGCGGTGAAGCCGCCGAAGGCGGCGGGGGCGGCGTTGTCGGGGTGGCCCTCGAGCGCGGCGCAGAGCTCAAAGATCGCAGTGGGGTCGAGCGGGCGCCCGGCGAGTTCGTTCAGGCCGTGCATGACGCCGAGGCGCACGGTGACGCTGCTGCCGAGGCCGCGCGCCTGCGGCACTTCGCCGCCGATGCCCCAAGCCATTTCAAACGGGTCGATTTTCGCCGCGGTGAAAAAGGAGCGCGCGGCCTCCGCGACGATGGCCGGGAGTTCGCCGGCGTGGCCGCGCGAGATGGTGACGCGGTTGGACAGGCCGAGCGCCACGCCCAGACAATCGAAGCCGGGGCCGAGATTGGAAGTCGTTGCAGGGACGCGAAACGTGGCGGAGTCCATGCGGGGAGAATGAGGGGATTGGGGAGCAGGAAGCAAGGAGCAGAGACGTGAGACGTGAGAGGAACATCCAACATCCAACATCCAACATTCAACATTCAAAGCCAATGCAGCAACGCCCAACGCTCAACGCCCAATGGAAGAAGGGGCGTTTCGCGCTATTTGGGGGAGCGCCTCTGGGAAGAGCCGCCTACTAGGCCTCATCCAAAAGGAGCATACCGGGCGGCAAGAGAACGGCTAGTATCAGTGGTCGCCGCTGGCCCAGGCGGAACCTGCATTCCACACCATGAAGCGACACTGCACCTTTGATTCCAATCCGCCCGGGGCTGGGGCCACGGGCGCCCGGTTTTTCTCCCGGGCACGCCACTTGCGTACAATTACGGTAGTGAAATCCCTGCTCCTCGCCCTTTTCATGCCTGCCCTTTGTCTCGGCGCCGCGCCGACGAAGGACGTGCTCTACGTGACGCAGGTGCCGATCCCGGACGAGATTTTCACCCACACGGTGGCGGAGGCGAGGCTGAGCATTGCGAGTACGATGCAGAGCCCGCTGGCCGATCCCACGCATGCGGGGCGGGGCGGGGCGTTGTGGATTCGCTATGCGAGCGGGGGCGTGCCGCGCAATCTCACGGCGGCCGCGGGCTACGGGCTGCCGGTGGATGCGAATGGCAATGCGGTGGGCTTTCAGGGCGCGAATGGGATCGCGGTGCATCGGCCGTTCATGCATTGGAGCGGCACGAAGGCGATTTTTGCGATGGTGGTCGGCGCGCCCACGAGCGCGGCGGATACGACGGTGTTTTACTGGCAGCTCTACGAGATCACGAATTTCGGGTCGGGGCAGACGCCGGTGATTTCCCACGTCGCGGGACAGCCGGCCAACTACAACAACTACGAGGCCTGCTACGATACGCAGGACCGGATCATATTCGTGTCGGATGCGCCGCGCGCGATGCAGACGCACTTGTATCCGCAACTCGACGAATACGTGAATGCGCCGGTGAACACCGGGCTGTGGCGGCTGGACCCAGCCCACGGGAACGAGCTCAAGCACATCATCCACGCGCCGTCGGGGGCATTCACGCCGTTCATCGACAGCGCGGGGCGCGTGATGTTTATCCAATGGGATCACCTGTCGCGCGACGTATCGGCGACGTATGATCGTCCACCGGATGGCGCCGCGGGCGAGACCTGGGCGCAGACCTTCAACGGCAACGGGACTTTTGCCAGTGAGCTTCCAGGCGCCGTGTTCACGCGCGGGACGCCGGCGAATTACGCGAGTTTCAATAACTATCCCGAGCCGCGCAATTTCGACAAAACGGCGCTGAATGCGCTGGTGAATGTAAACGGGAATGCGATGAACCAGTTTTTCCCGTGGGAATGCCACGAGGACGGCAGCAGCCACGAAATCATCAATCACGTGGGCCGGCATGAATTTGGCGGCTCGACGCTGCGGCCGAGCTTTAACGATGATCCGAATCTCGTGCTGCCGAGCTTTCCCGCGCCGACCGCGGTGCACATGTTGCATCTCACGGAATCGCCGACGACGGGTGGGACTTTTTATGCGGTGAGCCCGCCAGAATTCGGCACGCACATGGCGGGGCCGATTTTGCGGTTCAATGGCGGCATGGGCGTGAATCCGGAGAACATGGCGATCACGTACGTAACGCCGAATGTGAACGTGCCGAATCCCGCGCTGCAGTCGCCGCTGACGAATGCGGTGGACATCTACCGCAACCCGACGCCACTAAGCGACGGCGGGCTGCTCGCGGTGCATGCCTCGGTGAAGCAGCACGACTCGAACATCGGCGCCGATGCGCAGCACCCGAAGTCACGCTACGATTTCAAGCTGCGCATGCTCATGGCGTCGAGCGGGACGATGGTGCCGGATGGGAGCATCACGCTCGTGACGCAGCACAATGTGGCGATCACTTATTACGCGGATGGGGTGCTGATGACCTACTCCGGCGCGCCTTTATGGGAGCTGGATCCCGTGGAAGTGTATGTGCCGCCGACCAAACCGAACCAGCTCACGGCCGCGATCGCGAGCGTGGAGCAAACGGTGTTTGACGAGGAGAAAGTGCACGGGCCCACGTTCCAGGCGGATCTGCGGTCGCGCGGCATGGCGATGGTGGTGAATCGCGACTCCAGCCGGCGCGATTCCGCAGACAAGCAGCAGCCGTATAATCTCAAGGTCGCGTGGTCGAACACGCAGAGCCTCGGCACGAGCGGGAAGGTTTACGACATCGGCTGGGTGCAGATTTTTCAGGCCGACGCGATCCGCGGCTTTACGCACAGCGCGAATGTGAATGCGCCGCCGCAGCCCGGGCGCCGCACGATGCCGGTGCCGCTGCACGATTCGCTGGCGGAGATGCCGGTGGTGCCGGGCGCGCCGCCGGGGGCGGTGAAGATCGCCGACGACGGTTCGTGGGCGGCCATTCTGCCCGCCGGGCGCGCGCTCACGTGGCACCTGCTCGACGGTGCGGGCGCGAAGAGCCAGACGAAGGAGCGCTACTGGGTCGATTTTGCCCCCGGAGAAGTGCGCACGTGCGCGGTGTGCCACGGCGTGAACACGCACGACCAGACGGGCGCGCTCGGCGTGCCGCAGACGAAGCCGGCGGCGCTGCGGCCGGTCCTGCAATTTTGGCGCACGAATCATCCGCCCGGCGTGGTGCAGCATTCCGCCGCCGCCGCCAGCGTACGCAAGGACGCGCCGTCCGCCCTGCTCACGCTCACGCGCACGGCCGGCAGCACCGGCCCGGTGAGTGTGCATTACGCCACCGCCGACGGCAGCGCGCTGGCCGGCACCGACTACACGGCGGCGTCGGGCAATGTCACGTGGGCGGATGGCGATACCGCGGCCAAGACGATCACGATTCCGCTGCTCCACCCCGCAACGGTGGGTCCCACGAAAGCGCTCACGGTGAATTTGTCCGGCGCGCAATATGCGGACCTCGGGGGCACCACGGCGGCGACGCTTTCACTCACGGAACCGCCATTGCAAGCGTGGCTCTACGGCAAATTTGGCCCCACCGCGAACAGCACCGACGGACCGGGCGTGGACTCGGATTTCGACGGACTGCCGAACCTCGTGGAGTTTCTGCTCGCCTCGGATCCCAAGCTGCCGACGCCCGTCCCGGTCGTCGCGCGCAACGGCGGCAACGTGACCTTCACCTACCCGCGCCGGAGCGATTATGCGTCGGCCAATGTCACCACGGCGGTGGAGTGGGTGACGAGCCTCACCGGCACGTGGAGCGGCGCGGGTGTGAGTGAACAGATCCTCGATGACGACGGAACGCTGCAGCACGTGCAGGCGACGATTCCGACGGGTGGCGCGGGGCAGTTTTTTGTGCGTTTGCGGGTGGTGGGACAGTAAGAGTATACTGTCATACTGCTGGAATGAAGCCAATGGCTCCCGACAAAGGAGGCGAGGTTTTCAACCTTGCGCCCGCCGCATCAGTCGTCCAGTTGCTGGCGGGGGCGCAAAAAGAAAATCAGGATCACGGCGAGGGCGGCCAGCACGATCGCGGCTCCGGTGTTGAGGACGATTTGGAACGTGTCGGCGGAGGCTGATTCCGCTTTCGCCGGCGGAAGTGGCGCTGTGACACTGGCTGAATGAACGGGAAGTGATCGGCGCACGGTGGGCGGAGGTTCGGCTTCGAGATTCGTTTGGATGGTTTCCGCAACCTGCAGCGGGGCGGTTGAATTTGGACCGAGCAGAGCCGTTCCGGCAGCGGCGGCCTCGCGTGGCATGGCGGCTTCGAGTGTAGCGGCCGGTTCGACGATCGTTGTGCGCGCCGATTCCTGGGCCGTAGCCGCGGCCGCGCCGCCCGGTTGATTGGCATTGAGTGCATCCAGGACGGCCCGCGTGAAGTCGAAGCCCTTGCGCGCGTGCAGCAGCACCGGGACCTCATTGACGCTGAAACCAGAGGTGTCGAAAACCAAATCGTAGCCGCGCTGCCGGACGATTTTTTGGATGGCCTGCGTGATGTCGGCGACCAAGGCGTTGCGTCTCCGCACAATCTGCGCCTCGATTTCCTTGGTCCGCACGTCGGTTAATTCCTGGCGGGATTTCATCGCGGCCTGCCATTTCGCCATTTCGGCATCCTGCCGTTTTACCAAGCCTTGCCGGACGCCATCGGAGAAGCCCGGCTGTTTCAATTGCTCACGCGTCTGCGCGATGACCGCCTCCAGCCGGGCGATCTCCTTGTTCAAAGCCGCAAGCTCGGACCGCAATTGTTCCCGCAACGGCTGCACTCGCGCATTTTCCTCCTTCGTTTTGTAGTAGCTCGCGAAGACGGTCTTCATGTCGACCGTGCCCACCTTCGTCTCTGCCCGCGCGTCCGAAACCCACGCCATTGCGAGGGCCAGCACCAAAATGTGGAAAGCGATTTTCATGGGGCGGACGGTGGTGTGACTTGCGCCCACCGTCGGGCGTTCAAAGCGCATCGCGCCGGACACTGCCCCCTCGCGCCAGCACCCGCGCACCAATACGATGGTCACCAAGGCCGCGCCGAGGCCCGCGTAGATCCAGTTCCAATGCCCTGAGGGCGGTTCTTTTTCCTGGCCGGCGGGCGACGAAAAACTGGCCGCCCAGCCGCTATTCAGCCGGTCCAGGACCGCTTGGGTAAAGTCGAAGGCTTTATTAGCGTGCATGACGACCCGCACGTTGGCGTGGCTGGAACCGGATGTGTCGAAGACGAGATCGTATCCGTCCAGCTTTGCCTGCTCGTTCACCGCCTTGACGACGTCCTGCGTAATCTCGTTCCGGAGCCGCACGATGCTCGCCTCGATCTCCTTGGTTCTTTCGTCGAGAAAATCCGCCCGGGCCTTGATGGCATTCTGCCATTCCTTTGTTTTGGCCTGCTCTTCCAGCAAAGCTGCCGGTGTTGTCCAAGCTGCTGAATTGCTCTCCAGCTTTTTCAATTCTTCGCGCGCCTTCGCCACTTCGATTTCCAGCACTTTGATATCCTCCGTTTGCTCATCCAGTCTCTTTTTGAGGTCAGTGCGCGCCCTCCTCATTTCCTCATCCGCGCTCTTGGTCCTGTGATAGTCCGCAAAGACTTTCTTCATGTCCACCGTGCCGACTTTTGTCTCCGCCCGCGCCGGAGTCGCCGCAAGCAACAGGCACGCGAGGGCCAGGAAATGCAGGGCGTTGTTCATGAGGGTGCGGAATTTGACCCCGGGGCAGGCGCACACGTTCAATTCTCAGGCACCCACGCAAATCGAATCGCCAAGATTCGTCCTCCCGCAAACACTGCCCCCGCATGACTCCCGATCTTTGGTCCCAAGTCGATGCCTTCATCGGCGAAACCGTGGCCGCCAGCGACGCCGCGCTCGACGCCGCCCTCCAAGCCAGCGCCGACGCGGGTTTGCCCGCCATCCAGGTGACCGCCAACCAAGGCAAGCTGCTGCAGTTGCTGGCGCGGTTGATGAATGCGCGCACCATTCTCGAAATCGGCACGCTGGGCGGCTACAGCACCATCTGGCTGGCGCGCGCGCTGCCGGCGGGCGGGCGGCTGCTGTCGCTCGAGGTGGAGCCGAGGCACGTGGAAGTGGCGCACGCGAATCTCGCGCGGTCAGGATTATCCGGCGTGGCCGAGGTGCGCCTGGGCCGCGCGCTGGACGTGCTGCCGCAACTCGCCGGCGAAGGCTGGGCCCCGTTCGATTTCGTGTTCATCGATGCGGACAAGGCGAGTTGCCCGGAGTATTTTGATTGGGCGCACCGGCTCTCGCGCGTGGGCGCGCTGATCATCGTGGACAACGTCGTGCGCAACGGAGCGCTCGTGGATCGCGCTACCACCGATCCCAATAACCAAGGCGTGCAACGGCTGCACGAGATGCTGCGCGACCGCCCCGGCGTGAGCGCGACGACAATTCAGACCGTCGGTGGGAAAGGGTATGACGGGTTGTTGTTTGCCTTGGTGACGGGGAAGTGAAATCCGAGCCGCTCAGCACGCTGACTTCGACCTGGATCGGACGATGACGAGCCCTGCGAGAATGGCCGCGAGCGAGACGCCGACGTAAATCCCGGTCTTTGGAAAAGGAGGATGAGCCAGGGCCTCCCTGGCGGCCAGACGATCATTGAAGGCCTGTAGGAGGGCGGCCTCGTCGCGCGGCAAATTTGGCCCTTCTTTCACTTCAAGATATCGCTCCGCGAGAATGGCTTCCTGATTTTCTTTCCACCATGCGCGGATGGCCTCCCGCGCGACAATGGGCTGGCTTTCCAGTTCCGAGCGGATCATTCGCGCCCACGTTTGTGCATCCCGCCCGAACGCACTGCTTTCGGGGATGATTCCCAGCGCCATGGAGGGACCATACAAGGAGGGAGGGTAAACGGCCTCCTTTCCCGTGAGATAACCGTCCTTGAATTCACGGGAGTGGATGAGGTCCTCATCGTTGTCCAAGCGTTCCATCAAGACTGGGATGAGTCGAGGTTGCGCCGTGGAAACGACATAGGACGGATACGGGCCGAGATGCTGGTAGCCTCCGGGTGTCTTGCGAAACGTGCTTTCGAAATCCGCAACGGCGGGCCGATAGCCCATCTTGAGCAGCAACAGTAAGCAGCGGGTGTCGCCGGCGGTCACTTCGAGCCCAGTGACGGGATCCAGGCCCTTGGCCCGGCACCATAGCTCGCGCTCGATCTGCGGCCTTTCGCTCGGCGGGATGCTCGCGATGTCCATTTGGGGAGGATAGGCGAGCAAGCGCTGGACCGGATTGAGCGCCGGCCGTTTGCCTGGATTTTCGGCCGGCGGCGTTACGGCCATGAGGCTGGCAAGCAAAAGGCGGAGTGCCATGGAGAATGGGGTCATGCGGAGCGTGAATCGCTCATGCGACATTGCAAATGGCAAAGGTGTTCGCGGGGAACGAGGTTTCGGCCCGATGGAACAAGGTAACGGATATTCCTTTCTGGCTTCGCTCGACGCGGAGCGCCAGGCCACCGAGGCGATTTCCCTCGCCAGGGGCGCGGGGATGCGTAGGTTGCGCGCCCTTCGTTATGTCGTTCGATCCTGCTTCCATCAACACCTCCGCTCTGAAGGCCCGCGTGGCCGAATTGCGGAGGTTCCTTTGACCTCCCGAAACTGCAAGCCCGCCTCGCGGAGCTCGAGGCACTGATGGCGGCGCCCGATTTTTGGAACAGCCAGGAAAAAGCCCAGGCGACCGTGGAGGAAGCGGCGGCCATCCGCAAAAAAGTGGGACCGTTCCAGCAACTCGAAAAGGGGCCCGGCGACATCGAGATTCTGCTCGATTTTTACAAGGAAGATCCGGCCGGGACGCTCGCCGATTTGGAAAAGGAATATCTCGGGTTTCTCAAGGCGCTCGATGCCTTCGAACTGCAGCAGTTCCTCGCGGGGCCGAACGATCGCTGCAATTGCTTTCTCACCATCCACAGCGGCGCGGGCGGGCTCGAGGCGCAGGATTGGGCGGACATGCTCATGCGCATGTATGTGCGCTGGGCGGAGCGGAATGAATTCAAGGTGTCGACGGTCGACATCCAGATGGGGGAAGGCGCGGGCATCAAGGGCGCGACGCTGCGCATCGAGGGCGAGCATGCGTTCGGCTATCTCGCGTGCGAGCGCGGGGTGCACCGGCTGGTGCGCATCAGTCCGTTTGATGCGAATAAGCGGCGGCATACGTCGTTTGCGAGCGTGGATGCGGTGCCGGAATTAAAAGAAGACGCGCCAATTGAGATTTTGGAGGCGGACATCAACGTGGACACGTATCGCGCGGGCGGCAAAGGCGGGCAAAACGTGAACAAAGTGGAGACGGCCGTGCGCATCACCCATCTTCCCACCGGCCTCGTCGCGGCGTGCCAGGTGGAACGCAGCCAGGCGCAAAACAAGCAGACGGCGTTGAAGATGCTCAAGGCCAAGCTCTACCAAATGGAGCAGGACAAAAAGCGGGCGGAGTTGGATGCCGCCTACGGGGCGAAACTGGACATCAGCTTCGGAAGCCAAATCCGCAGCTACGTCTTCCAACCTTACCAAAAGGTGCTCGACCTGCGCACGGGCGTGGCGACCAGCAACATCCAGGCGGTGATGGATGGGGACATCACGACGTTCATCGAGGGGAAACTGCGGGGGCTCGTCCGGCAAAAAGGCGCCGTGGACGAAGACGAGGAGTAAGGCAAAGTATCATTTGGCGTTGCTGCATCGGGGTTCGACAGCGGGCAAATTGGATGTTGGATGTTTCCACATCGCTGGTGTCGATCGAATAGCCTTCCCCGATTGACGCCGCACCGTCCGGCACCCCACCTTTCCTCATGCTTTCCACACGCCGCCTTGGTTCCCTCGAAGTTTCCTGCCTCGGTCTTGGCTGTATGGGCATGTCCGAATTTTATGGCACTCGCGACGATGCAGAATCCACCGCCACCATTCTCCGCGCGCTTGAGGCCGGCCTCAATTTTCTCGATACGTCCGACGCCTACGGGCCGCACACGAATGAAGTGCTCGTGGGCAAAGCCATCCAGGGTCGGCGGCACGAGGTGGTGCTCGCCACGAAATTCGCCTACCTCCGCGACCCGAATGATCCGTCGAAAAAGGGCATCAGCGGCAAACCGGAATACGTGAAGGAGGCGTGCGAAGCGAGCCTGCGGCGGCTCGGCGTGGAGGTGATCGATCTGTATTACCAGCACCGTGTCGATCCCAACACACCGATCGAGGAGACGGTGGGCGCCATGGCGGAACTCGTGCGCGAGGGCAAGGTGCGCCACCTCGGCCTCTCAGAGGCCGCGCCGGAGACCATTCGCCGCGCGCACGCGGTGCACCCGATTGCGGCGTTGCAGACGGAGTATTCGCTCTTCACCCGCGACGTGGAGGAAAACGGCGTGCTCGCTACGTGTCGGGAACTCGGCATCGGCTTCGTGCCCTACAGCCCGCTCGGGCGTGGCTTGCTCACGGGGCAACTGCGCAAGGCGGAGGATCTGACGGCGGGGGACTACCGGCTGAATAACCCGCGGTTTCAGGGGGACAATTTTGCGCGAAACGTGGAACTGGTGGCGGGCGTCGAAAAACTGTCGGCGGAGAAGGGCTGCACGCCGGCGCAGGTCGCGCTCGCGTGGGTTTTGGCGCAGGGGACGGATATTGTGCCGATTCCGGGGACGAAGCGGCGGCGCTATTTGGAGGAGAATCTTGGGGCGGCGGCGATTGCGCTGAGCCCGGATGATCTGCAACGCCTCGCGCAAGCCCTTCCCCCTGGAGTGAGTGCGGGATCACGCTATCCCGCAGCGGCGTTGAGTACCGTGCATCGGTAGCCCTCCGCCAAGCCCGCAACAACCGCAGCCGTCCTACGATGCCGGCGCGGGCGGCACCGTCCCTCGATCGGGCAAAATCAGCGCGATCAGCCCTCCCAGCGCGCCGATGGCCGACGCGGCAAACATCACTTGGATGCCCACGCCCACGACCGCCTCGGCGGAGCCTTCTTTGGCCCCAGTATAGATTGCATAGACGAAAAACGCACCGACGAGCCCAGCCAGCAAGGCGAAGACGCCAGCCACCCGGCCGAACCGACCGCGCGCCATCCCCACGAGCCCGAGGAGGAGCAGCACCGCCATCGGCGCGTACATTCCCAGGATGATATTCTTGACCTTCGCAAATTCCAAATTCGCCTCGGCCAGAGTTTCTTTCAGCTTAACGCCACCTTCCTTGTCGATCGCTTCCCCCAAAGGTCCCGCCACAATCTGCGTCGCCTTATCCACACCCACCACCATGCGATAAGCGCTGAACTGACCCTGACCCTCCGTGGTTTTCACGGTAAGCATCGGCAGAATAAAGGAGACGATCCCGAGGATACCCGCGAGAAGAACAAGGAACTTGGTCGCTTTCATCCCCGGCTCGCTACCCGGGGTCTGCCCCTGTAGCAAGGCAAGACCCTTCCACTTTTCCACCCCCAAGCCTCGCACCGGGCACGGGTTTCGCTATGCAGGTAGCCAGCCCAACCATGCCAGCCACACTCGATCTCGCGAATAAACGCGTCTTGATCTTCATTGTCGCGTACAATGCGGAGAAGACCATCAGCAGCGTGCTTTCGCGCATTCCCCAGGAATTGCGCACGGAAAACGTGGAGGTGCTGATCATCGACGACTCGTCCAAGGACCAGACTTTTGCCACCGGCCTCGAGCACGAGCGCCGCGGTGCGGGCTATCGCATCACCATGCTGCGCAACCCGGAAAACCAAGGCTACGGCGGCAACCAAAAGCTCGGTTACCGCTACGCCATCGAGAACGGCTACGACATCGTAGCCCTCGTGCACGGGGACGGCCAGTATGCGCCGGAGAAATTGCCCGACTTGCTCGGGCCGCTCGTGCGCGGCGAGGCGGACGCCGTCTTCGGTTCACGCATGCTGAAAAAGCAGGACGCGCTCACGGGAGGCATGCCGCTCTACAAGTGGCTCGGGAACCAGGTGCTCACGACGTATCAAAACCTGATGCTCGGCACGCAGCTCAGCGAATTCCACAGCGGCTACCGGCTCTATTCCGTGGCGGCATTGCGCCAGATCCCCTTTGAGCGCAACTCGAACGATTTCCATTTCGACACCGACATCATCATCCAGCTCCACTTTGCCGGGATGCGGATCGCCGAGTTGCCCATCCCCACCTTTTACGGCGACGAAATCTGCCACGTGAACGGGCTGAAGTATGCGTGGCATTGTTTCAAGACGATGATCCGCGCGGTGATGCACCGCAAAAATCTGCTCTACGATCGCAAGTTCGACGTCGGCCCGGTGGAGGAAACCTACGACCTCAAGCTCGGTTTCCGTTCCTCGCATACGATGGGCCTCGGCTGCGTGAAACGCGGCGCCAAGGTGATCGATATCGGCTGCGGCCGCGGCTACATCGCCGAGTATCTCGCCACCGAGGCGGGGCACGTCACCGGCCTGGACCAATACCCCCCGCCCCCCTCGCCCAAGCCCAACGTGGAATACAAAAAGTGGGACATCGGCGCCGAGGAATGTCCCGTGGACGTCTCCGACTACGATCAGGTATTCATGCTCGATATCATCGAGCACCTCAACGACCCCGAGGCCTTCATGGAAAAGCTGCGCACGCAAGCCGTGACCAAGCGCCCCGAGATCATCCTCACCACCGCGAACATCGGCTTTTTCGTCACGCGCTTCATGCTGTTCATCGGACAGTTCAACTACGGCCGCAAAGGCATCCTGGATCGCACGCACACGCGGCTCTTCACGTTCCGCAGCCTGCGCGAATTGTTCGAGCAGACGGGCTACACCATCCACGAAATGCACGGCGTCCCCGCGCCCTTCCCGAAGGCCATGGGCCAGGGGATCCTTAGCCGCCTGGCCATGTTCGTGAACCAATTCCTCATTTGGTTCCCCTTCGGCCGCTGCTGGTTCCGCGGCCTCTTCAGCTACCAGATTTTCGTCCGCGCCCAAGCCCGCCCGACGGTGCCCAACCTTCTCGCGCAAACCATCGAGTCCAGCGAGCAACTGCGCTCCGAAATCAAGCAGCACGCGGCGTAGTCTCGCCGCAAAAGGTCCGCCCAAACCTGCCGCCAGGCTTTGGAGTGCGGTGGCTTGGGCACGGTGCCAAAATTAATTGGACGAGCAGTGCCAAAATTTGCCGGACAAGTCGGGCCGTGAATTCCCGGACAAGGAGGTATCGATGGACGGGGCACCTTGTGTTGGAGCGGGTCGGCGGGTGGCAGTGGATGGATGTCAAAGCACCCGTTAAAATGCCGCTGTTGTCGCAAGCAGTTCGTGAGAGAGGCCATCGCACTGGGAGGGAAAGTGGGCGCTTTGCATCTGGCCTTTGGGATTGCGCGTTCGACGGCTTATCTCTGGTGGGCGCGTTTTTCCAAAGACGGCGAGGCCGGTTTGCAGGACCAGCCGCGCGGCCCCAAACCGGGAGCCACACGCTGGGAACGATGGCGTGAGCCGCTGCTGAAGCTGCGGCGGCGGTGGCCGAGATTCGGGCCCCGGAAACTGCGTCATCTCCTGCGGCAGCAATATCCGCGACAGCGGCTCCCGAGTGTCCGCACGCTGGGCCGGATGTTGGGCGCGGCTGGCTGTCTTGAGCGCCGCCCACCACGACATCCTGGACCGATCCTGGAGCGACCAAAACTCACGCGTGCCACCTGCAGCAATGCCGTCTGGACGATCGACTTCAAAGGGTATTTTCACACCCGGGATGGGGCGCGCTGTATGCCCCTGACGGTGCGGGATTTATTCAGCCGCTATATCCTGGCCGTGGAGCATCTGGCGGCCCCAACCGAGGCCGGGGTCCGACAAGTGTTGCGCCGTTGCTTCCGTCGCTATGGGGTGCCCAAGGTCATCCGGGTGGACAACGGCAAACCTTTTGGCGGAGAAGGGGCGCAAGGGCTGACCTCTCTGAGTGTATGGTGGACGCGCTTGGGCATTCGGGTGGAGTTCATCCGCCCAGCCAAGCCGCAAGACAATGGAGCGCACGAGCAAATGCATGGCGTGCTCCAGCAGCAGACGGCACAACCACCGGCGACCAATCTGCGGGCCCAGCAGCGTCGCTTCCGACGTTTTCGTCGGCAATACAATCACCATCGCCCGCATGAAAAACTGCAGATGCGATGGCCCGCGGAGGTGTACCGACCGCGGCCAGGACTGATGCCGAAGCCAAAGGCGTTAGCGTATCCAAAGTCGTGGCCGCGCAAGCGAGTGAGCCAAGGCGGGCTAATCTATTGGGCAGGGAAGATGAGATGGATCGGACGCCCGTTCAAACACCAGACGGTCGGGCTCAAACCCTTGGGAGCTGCGAGGGGGCAGACGCCTGCCGCGGTCGAAATCTATCTGGGCAGACTGCTGCTCGGAGAACTGCACGCGGGGGATCCTCCGAGACTGCGGCCGGTGAGGTATCATGCCGCAAGGAAACGAAAACGACGCCGGCATCCCCAAAACGCATCCGTGGCCTTTGCTCCGCGGACAGCCAATGCCCGAAAGAAAACTGTCCGATGAATTATGGCACAACTGTCCGACAAACTTTGGCCCCGCGCCCTTGACACCGCTTTTCCTTCACCTCCCGCCGCCAAGGGGCGCGTAAGATCAAACCAGCGTAGGTAGAGAAGGCGATCAGCCGACCTTGTGGTTCTCTCCCCTCTCGAAAGCTTAAGCCAAAGCGGTGTCAAGCCCCCGCAGTCCAAAGCCTCGCGGCAAATTCGGTAGCCGACATCGCCTCCCACCGTTTTTTCCAATGTTTGCGCGCCCTCCACGGTCATAACGGAACGCCTCGCCGCCTCCGGAATGAAACTCACTCTCGCTCTCGTCGCCCTCGCCTCGCTGGCCTTCGCCGCTCCACCCGCTGCCCCTCTCGGCTCCCCGCAATTAACCCCTTCCCCCGAGCGCCCCGTCGGCTGGCGTGGTGATTGGACGGGCCGTTTCCCCGGCGCCACTCCGCCCGTGACGTGGAGTCGCCGCGTGAAAGGCATCACCAGCGAACTTCGTTACCAATCCGCCAAACCCACCGGTGCTCCCGGTGCCGACAGCCAGTCGCTCGAATACTTCACCATCAAAGACTGGCTTGTCGCCGGGCCGTACAACCTCGCCGACCCCGTCAAAGACTTCGATCACGACTTCCTCGACGGTGAAGCGAAAGTCGAACCCGCCAAGGACGCCAAAGCCGGCACCGCCATGTGGAAGCCCCTGCGCGTCAGCATCGAAACGCAGAGCCGGCACGATCACAACGAAGGCACCTGCGGCCAGAGCTACGTCGATTTCCTGTTCACGTTCGGCAAGATCACCGCCGAGGGCCATTCGACCGTCCAAATCGAAGGCGACTTCGTCAACAAAGTCGCCTATGCGCACACCTACATCCACGCGCCCACCGAGGCCCGCGTGCAATTACAGGTGCCCTTCGACGGCGCGGCCGCGCGCTACTGGCTCAACGGAAAACCCGCCGACCTCGACCCCAAAAATCGCGGCAAAGCCGTGGAGGTCACGCTCGCCAAAGGCTGGAACCGCCTGCTCGTAAAAGTGAGCACCGCCGACGGTCTCGGCAAAAATTACGACGGCCGCTGGCTCAGCAAATGGCTCGTCGCGGCGTATTTCACACCCGTGGCGCCCAGCGCGGCACCGCTGACCTACGAGACCAAAAACATCCGCTGGATGGCTCGCATGATCGGTCGCAGCACCTCGCAGCCCATCGTTGTGGGCGACCGCATTTTCGTCGGCTCCGGCATCTCCGATCTGCTCTGCCTCGACAAGAAAACCGGCAAGATCCAGTGGCTGCAATCCAGCACGCCGTACGATGCCCTCACCGCCGAGGAACGCGCCGCGCTGCCCATCAAGGATCAAGTGGAGCCGCTGATCGCCACGCTGCAAAAGCTCAGCACCGAGCTCGTCACAACGCTCAACGCCCCCAGCTATCTCGCCGGACTCCCGCCAGCCGAGGAAGCCGAACTCGACAAAAAACTCAAAGCCAAAATCGACGCCGAACGCGCCATCCACTCCGCGTTTTCGAAAATGGACCGGAAAAAATATCCGGCGATGTACGACAACGAAGTCTCCGCCAGCAACGGCACGCCGTGCAGCGACGGCACGCACGTCTACTGGACGTGCGGCGGCGGCATGAAAGGCCCGGGCGCCTACGTGCTCGCGTGCTTTACGCTCGACGGCCGCCGCGTGTGGAGCCGCCACGGCGCGTTCGGCGCGCAGGAGCACGGCAACCACACCTCGCCCGCGCTCGTCGACGGCAAGCTCGTCTTCGCCGCCAACAAAACGCTCTACGCCTTCGACGCCAAGACCGGCGCCGACCTGTGGAAAAACACGCCGAGCGACTGGCAGAATCAATTCTGCGGCGCGTCCCCCGTCGTCGCCCGCATCGCCGGCGAGGGCGTGATCATCGGCCGGAAATTCGTCCACCGCGCATCCGACGGCACCGAGCTTTGCGCGAACAATCTCGACGCCTATATGGCCGAATCCACCCCGATCGTGGAGGACGGTGTGATCCACAATCCCTTCCGCTTCCGCGGCTGGAAGGACACGGTCTCGTTCGTCTCCGTCAAACTCCCCGCCACCACCGCCAAGGGCGCGAAAGCCGAGACGCTCTGGGCCCCCGAGGGCAAGGACGTGAGCATGAACATGCGCGGCCCCATCTTCGCCATCGCCTCGCCACTCTACGTCGACGGCCTCGTCTATTCCATCGAGATGAGCGGCGGCCTCAGCGCTGTCGACCCCGCCGCCAAAAAGAACGTCTACCGCCAATGGCTCGACGGCTACAACCGCTACAACCGTTTCCTCTACGGCGTCACCGCCAGCCCCGCGCTCGGCGGCAAAAATATCTACATCACCGACGACGCCGGCTACACCCACATCATCCAGCCCGGCCCCCAATTCAAAGAACTCGGCAAAAACGTGATCGAAAACCTCCACTTCTCCGGCGTCGGCGGAAACCCCTGCAAACAAGAGTCCTTCTACACCTCGCCGTATTTCGACGGGAAAACGATGCTGCTGCGCGGGGAGCAATACCTCTACTGCATCGAGGAGGCGGGCCGCTAAGAAGTGCGAGTGCAAGTGCGAGTGCCGCAAGCGAAGGCCAAACGGTCCACGGGAAAAACGGACGCGATGCTGCAACGCCGAAAGTCGAAACGGAAACATCCAACATTGAACATCCAACATCCAACATCCAATGAGGGGTATGACGCTGCGCGCTTGAATGAGAGCGCAAGCGAAGACCGTGAGATTGCCGTGGAAGCGTGCCCGGCTTTGCGAGACCACCGCGGTCTGCGCCTGGGGAGCACACGCATCTTGCGTGTCGTGCCACGCATCCTGCGGGGCACTGATCGACGTCCGTCGAACGAAGACGCCACCAAATCTCGCTCCACGCTTCCTTTTGCCTTTCTCCAAAGCGCGAAGCGCCACTTCCTCCATTGGATGTTGGATGTTGGACGTTGGATGTTGGACGTTTGCCGAGCGGTGAGCCTTGGACGTTTGGCGCCCAGAAACCCTGTCGCGTTTCCCGCATTGCCCTTTCTCCTTTTCTGCCTTTTCGCCTCTCCAAGTCTCGCCGCCGACCCACCCCCCCTCGGCTCCCCCGACTTCCGCCCTTCCCCCACCACCCCCTTCGGCTTCCGCGGCGACTCCACTGGCCGTTTCCCCGCCGCCACTCCCGTCACCGAATGGTCCCCCACCAAAAACATCCGCTGGTCCACCGCCGTCGGCCGCAGCTACTCCTCCCCCATCGTCACCGAAAAGTCCGTCTTCCTCACCTCCGAGCCCAATTTGCTCCTCTGCCTCGACCGCCCCACCGGCAAAATCGCCTGGAAAATCGAACTCAAACCCACAGACATCGCCGCCGCCGCCATTCGCGCCGCCGTCGAAAAATACGACTCCCCCAAGGACGGCTCCGGCTTCGCCGCCGCCACTCCGCTCACCGACGGCCAGGCCGTCTACGCCGTCCTCGCCAATGGCCTCGTCGCCGCTGTTGGCCTAGACGGCACGCGCAAATGGACCATCGGCATCGACGCCGAGCCCACCACCCGCTACGGCCGCAGCGCCTCGCCCCTCCTCGTCGGCGGCAAACTCATCGTCCACCTCAGCAACCTCTACGCGTTCGACCCCGCCACCGGCCGCCAGCTCTGGGTGAATACCGAGGCCAAATCCGCCTACGGCACCCCGGCCCACGTCCGCCGCGCCGGCGTCGACCTCCTCATCACCCCCAATGGTGACGTCGTCCGCGCCGAGGACGGCAAAAGCCTCAACAACGAAATCGGCCATACCGCCCATTCCACCCCCCTCGCCCTCGGCGACGGCCTCGCCTGTTTCGCCGACAACGAAGTGCGCGCCCTCCGCTTCAACGACGCCTTCAAGGAAGAGGAAATCTGGAACGCCACCACCGAAGGCGAAGTCTTCGGCTCCCCCCTCCTGCACGACCGCACCCTCTTCCTCGCCACCGGCCCCGGCCAGCTCTTCGCCTTCGACACCACCGGCAAGGGCGAGCAAAAACCCCTCATCGACGCCCGCCCCCTCTTCGAAAATGCCAACCCCGCCAGCCCTGCCGCCTACGGCAGCCTCACCCTCGCTGGCGCTTACCTTTTCCTGAGTTCCAACCACGGCGAAACCGTCGTCCTCGAAGCCACCCGCGAAGCAAAATTGGTAAGCCGCAACCGGCTCCCCGAAGGCAGCGGCGCGAGCCCGGTCTTCTCCGGAGGGGATATGTTTTTGCGGGCGGGGGAGAAGTTGATGTGTATTGGGAAGTGAGTTGGCTCCCAGCCTCGTTTTGCAACTCTCTGGGGCCGGCCCAGGAACCCGCCGCACGATGATGCCGCCCCGTGCAAACTTGAGCTGGGATCCTCACTTGGCGCGCAGGTCGTAGCAAACCAGCGCATCCTTGCCCCGGAGAAAGAGCCGGCCGTCGGCGATGGTCGGGGTGGCGGCGCGCAAGTTACCGGGAGCCACCTTCGCTTTGCCCAGCAACTCGAAGCGCTCGGGGGTGGCGCGCACGATGGAAAGCGTGTCGGGGTGCCCGTCGATGAGCACCTTGCCGTCAGCCAGGATGCTCGACGCGGTGTTGAAGGAATTGGCGGCGAAGTTTTCTTTTTCCGGTGACGTCCATTTGATCTGGCCGGTCGCGAGGTCCGCGCAGAAGAGCGGGCCGCTTTGCGATTTGGCGCCGTAGACGTGGTTCTGAAAAATGATGGGCGTGGACGGCTGGATTCCATAGTCCAACTTCCAGATCGACTGCGCCTTGTCGGTCGCCAGGCGGTAGCAGTTCACGTTTCCGCCCTGCGCGGCCACGAGGAAATCGCCCGCGACCACCGGCGACGAATCGCTGCTGCCGCCGCCGCCCTGGCCGATGGACCACTTGAGTTCGCCGGTCTGCAGATCCACCAGCCCGAGGTTTTGCACGGCATAGGCTTTTCCGTCGTGGCGCCAAATCGCCGGCGAGGCGTGGGTGCCTTTGAATTCCGGGCGCGCCCAGCGCAGCTTGCCGTCCCGGGCGTCGAGCCCGCAGAGCGCGCCGGCTTGGATCACCAGCACGCCGTCGGCGACGATGGGCGAAGACGACACTTCCCGGGCCGGGCACGGCGCCTGCCAGATCTCGGATCCATCTTTCAAATTGAGGCAATAGATCGTGTCGCCGCCGCTGACGTAGATCCGGTCGCCCACGATGCAAGGCGTGCTGGAGGTGCCATACTCGAACATCGCGCCCGGATACTCGACCTTCCAAATGGTCTTCCCCGTCTGCGCGTCAAAGCAGAAGACCACATCGACGGCGCGCATGCGATGCTCGGTCAACTCGCTCACGATGGCCGAGCTCCGCTTTTGATCCAACCCAGTTTCGCCGAGCGCTTTTTCCAGGGCTTCCTCGTCGGCGGACGACTGGCTCCGCAAGGCCGCGAGCTTTTCCAGCGTGGCAAGATCCAGGGCTTCAACGCCGCGGATGAGGCGGTCTTCGATCCGCGCGGCGTGCGCGACATACTGCGCATGGGAAAGGTTGCGGGCCACCCAATCGCGCGCCCAAGCCGGGGCCTGGTCGACGGTGAGCGCCGCGCGCTGCGAGGATTTCCGCGCCGCTTCCACCTTCTGCGCGAGGTCCGCGGGCAAGGGCGTTTCGAAACAACCCAGCCGGTGCAGAATGCCCGCGGTGAGCCGCAGCGGGCTCTCATCTTCCACCTTTTGGTTGAGGTACAAATAGACACGGCCACCCGCGGCCACCGGCGTGCTGTGGCCGACGTTGCTGCCATCGCCGCTGGCGCTCTCCGTGTCGGGAATCGGCTCGCTCTTCCACAAGATCGGCAGCCCCGCCGTGGGGATCGATTCGATGAGCCGCACGCCGCCGGTGACGGACCCCGTCCGCTCCGGCCCGCGCCACTGCGGCCAATCCTGCGCCGTGGCCGGGCCGGTCAGCGCAAATGCCAGGAGCAAAGTGCAGAACCTCATTTCGTCGCCTCCTTCGTTTCCACCAGCACGATGGCGTGCGCGGGTACGGTGATCCCCTTGGCCGGGTCGACGTCGAACTCCTCGGTCTTCACCTGAATTTCGTTGAGGTTATTCGCCAGCGGATTTTCGGCAGCGATGCGATAGCACCGCATCGGGCCGCCGACCGCCGGCCCCACCAGCGAGGCCTGATACGCCACCGTGGGCGAGCGGTTGATCAGCAGCACGCTCTGCCGGCCCTGGCCCTTGAAAGCGTAAGTCACGAGCGCGGGCGCACCCGAGTCCGGGGGCGCGGGCGCGATCGAGCTGCTCACCAGATCCCGGCTGCCGGCGTGAAGATTGTAGAGCCGCACGGCGAGCGCCGACGGGTGCAGCGCCATCTTGTGGGCATCGACGTGCGTGGCGTTGTCGGAGCCCTGCGCGAAGCGCGAGAATTGCACGGTCTCGCTGCCGCCGGCCACCGCGAGCAACAGTTGGTCGAGCACGGCAACGGCGCCGGTCTGGCTCCGCAGCAGCGAGCGCTCGGGGCCCAGAAAACTCTGCTCCGCCGAGACCGTTTCGCAGCCGCCGATGGCGAACGATTTTCCCGCAGCCTTGGTCTGCTGGGACGCGGCCGCCAATTGCGGCAGAGTCTGCGCCGCCGGCCAGGCGAGCAGCCGTGCCGGCATCGTGGCGGCATCGGCGCCCTTGCCGCCAAGAGCGTCCGCTCCGGCGATCGTCGGCGCAAAACTCAGCACGTCCAGCGACGGGCAGCCCTTCAATACCGCCTCGTTCCACTTCGCGTCGTGGGCATTGCCGCTGGCCACGAGGCGAATTTTTGCGCTGTAGTATTTGCTCTTCCGCACGCGGCTAAACACGCGCTCGGCCCAGGCGGCGTAGCGTGCCGCGTCCGCCAGATTCCACGGCGCCTTGCTCTTGTTCCAGACTTCGTCGCCGAGTTCCAGGTACACGGTATCAAAGGTCTTCAGCCACGACTCCGGCTGGCCCCGCTGCGCGCGCTTCGCGCCGTACGGGCTGTCGGCCGGACCCGCCAGATATTCCAGCAAGTGGTCCCACTCCTCGTCGGTCATCGCCAGCCCCAGCACCAGCCAGGGCGACGCGCCCACGCGCTCGCAGAGGTTCAGTCCATCCGGCAGATTGGGTTGATCCGGATCGCGATAGGGTCCGCCGGACGACATGATCTGCGAGCGCTCGACGGTGCGCAGTCGCTCCAGCGGATGCGCCAGCCAATTGTCGAGGCTCTCGCCCCGCGCGCCGCCGAGCAGGCGCAGCGTCCCGGGCTTCAAGTCGGCGAGGGCGTCGGCCACGCGCGGCAGGATGGCCAGCGGCTCGCCGCCGTCGTCTTCGCTGATGATGAAATCATCCACGTACATCTGCTCGCCGGGTTTCAGCACGAGGAGCAGGTTGACCATCGGCCGCGATTTGCGAATGAGCTCGTACTTGCGCCAATCTTTGGTGAGCACGAAGTCGTCGAGCTCAGCTTCGCCGGGCTCGCTGCTCGCGACAAAGCGCACGGAGCCTCGCCCGCCGGGCGTCCCCTTCGCCCAAAACGAAATGCGATACGTCTTCTCCTGCATGAAGCGGTCGGCATTTCCCTCGCGATTGGCGCTGCGCCCGCCGCCCCAGCGCTTGAACGTGGGCAGCCAGATGTGGAGCATGTTCCAGGCATCGCGCTTAAAGGTTTTGGCGTCGATTTTCAGACACGTCTCGCCGCCGTAAAACGGCCCCTGCACATCTTCCGCGACGTGCGCGGAGAAATCGGTTCCAGGGCCCCAGCCGGCATTCAGGCGAGCCTTGCCCCCGGGATGGTTGAGCCAAATCAGATCGCCCGCGGCGAAAGCCGGGCCATCGCCCTCGGCAGTGAAGACCGTCTTGTCTCGGCCCCGGTAAACACACGCGGCGATGCGGCCTTTGCGCCCGGCGGCCTTGCCATCCAGCACGCGAAACTCCGCGCCCACCCAGAAGCTCTCCGGGACCGCCTTTTGATACTCCGCATCCCCGCCGGCCGGCTCTTCGAAAGTGCGCGCATCGCCCGCGCTCGCGACGAATAGGCGCCGACAGAGCACGCGGCTCTCCAGGCCGGGATTCACGTTCAAGCAATTCTGCAACAGCGTGGAGCGGTCCTCGATGGGGTTTTGGCAAACATTGAACCCGATGCGTGGCACCTTCGCCCGCAGCACCGTGTCCGTGACTACGACGCGCACCGGCGTCGGCTCGGCCGCCCGCGACGCGCCTGTCGCGAAGAGCAACGCCAGACAAACAACGGGTAAGCTTCTTGTGAATTTTGGGCGGATCATGGCTTTGGGAATCATACGAAAGTCTCACCGTCCTTTGCCGTCTCCGACAGCCTCCCCAAACCGCCCAAAGCGATCGCCCGTCGCTTCCTTCCCCGCCCCAATCGCCCCGATGAACGACCCTTTCCCATCCGCGGGGTCGCCCGCGTTCAGCAACGGGCTCACCGCCACCGGCGCGTAGCGCTGGCGATACAGCGCCAGCACGCGGGAGACTGGCTCTTTGCGATTCCACACGTCGGCCTCGTTGACGGCGTAGGGAATCAGGCGGCCCTGCGCAAACATCGGATCGGCGTGTTTGTCGTGCGCGCCGGCGTCCTTCCGCTCAGCGAAGCCGGGGTCGTACGCCGCAGCCATCGGCGCCTCGGGATTGAAGAAGCAGTTGTAGTCCGCATACGCCACGCGCGGCAGGTCGTCTTTTTCTTTGCCGCCGCGAGCCACGATCGCGTTGTTCGACAGCCCGCTGATTTTGCGCACGCCGGTGAACACATTGTTGCGGAGCGTGGAGAGCGAGCAACCGGTGGACACGGAAATGATCGGCGCATCAAAATCGCGCGCAGTCGGCGCGCCGGCATCGAAAGTATTGTTGTAGATCGCCACGTCCTTGCTCTTGCCGTAGAGCCAGAGCCCAGCCCCGATCCCCGTGCCGTAAGGATCGCCGGTGTGCACGAGCAGATTGTGATGAAACTGCGTCCCGCTCACAAGCGAGCGCACCCAGTTGTGCCCGGCATCGATCATGAGGTTGTAGCGAAACTCCCCGCCAAAGGTCTGCAACGGCCAGGAACTCGCGCGCAGCACGTTGTGCTCCGCCAAAATCTTGTCGCTGTTTTCGCAATAAAAATTGAACCCCTGGCTCCACGTGCCGCGGTAATCGTGGTGAATGTAATTGCCGATCACGTGCACGTCGCGACAGCCGGCCAGCGCCAGCACACACCGCGGGCCCATGAGGATGTTGCTCAGCGCGTCCGTCTCGCCGCCGATGAGCCAGTTGCTCATGCCTTCAAAGCGCACGATGCCCGACGCGATGCGATTCGCCTGGAACAGCTTCGGCGTGGCATTCTTGCCGGAAAGCAGGATCACCGGCGAGGCCTCCGGCTTGCTCGGGACGAACTTGATGAAGTTGCTGGCCCGAAATTCGTTCCCGTGAATCGCCACGCGCCCGCTGCCATTGATCGCCAGATGCAGCGCGCCGGTGGCTTCGAAGACGCAATCTTGAATCTCCACATCGCCGCTCAGCACGCCCGTCATCCCGGGCACCATGATCACGCTGTTGGGATCGGCGTTGGACGGATCGGGGATCGTCATGGACCCGAGCCCCGTGATGAGGCTGTTCTTGAGCGTCAGCTTCCCCTTCACGGTCACCGTGTGGCCGTGGCCCTTCACCGCGACATTGGTCCAATCGAGGTCAGTGAATTCGGCGTCCTCGGTGAGCTCGATCAATTTTTTGCCCGCAGGCCAGCCGTCCACTTCCACCGCGAGCGACTGCTCCGCCGGCTTGGTCGTCCCGCCGACGCCAAAGCCGCTCAGCTTAAGCGTATGCGTACCCGGCGTGACGCGCTCCGCCGGCACGGTGAAGGGAAAATAGTCGTACGCCTTCCGGTTCGCTTTCACGCGCTCGCCGACCATTTGGTCATCCCAGCGGCATTCCGCCTGCGGCCAGCCGGGATGATCGTCATCCCGCGGAATGATGTCGGCCCACACCTGCACGCTCAATCCCGCCGTGAAGCGCATACCCGCCGCCGGGCTCTTGAAATGAAGCTCGCGATTTTCCGCCGCAAAAAGCGGCGCGCCCGCCGCAGCGAGGAGCAGACAAAGTCGAAGAATGGAAAAGCTGCTGGCGAATTCTGGCGGGAGCATAGACGGTCTTTCATAGGACCAGCGAGCAGGCGAGAAGTTAGCCGGGCGGACAGCGGGACCACGCAGTGCGGGACGAACCGGACAATCACCTCGTCGCATCCGGCCCCGACCTTTTTACCACAGTCATACATTCATCTGACAACCCTCCCGCCCCGCGCCCTCACAAAGGACTAATGATCCAACGACTCCTGCTCCTCGTTTCGCTTCTTTTCGCCATCACCCAGCAGCGCGCTTGGGCGGAAACACCCGTCGTGAAGCCCGGCCCGGAGCAGGGCGGACTTCGCTTGCGCCTCGAGGTGGCGCAGCGGCCCGAAGCCGGCCAGGAAGGCTACGAGGTGCACATCGATGTGATCAATGTCTCGGCCCAACCCATCACGCTGCGGGCCGGATGGCGGAATGAGGATCCGGGCGACGTGAAGGATTACCTCGATGCCGCCACGAGCATCGAGTGCGTCCCGGCCATCGCCCCATGGATCGGCGGCGTGATGGAGGGCCAGCGCCAGGCGCCGCAACCCGAGTACGTGCTCAAGGCCGGTGAAACCTTGCCCGTGCGCTGGCAGACCGATGGGCGGCATTTGAAAAACCGGGTGACCAACCCGAACGAAGTGCAAAACCCAAAGTTCCCGTTCCCGGGCCTGTATTCCGTCCACGCCACGCTGGAGGTCATCACTAGCGAGCGCACGGTGAAGCTGAGGAGCAACGAGCAACTCGTGTCCGTCGGCGGCAGTCACGCGATGCCCAAGCACACCATGGGGCCTTTGCTCGACGTGGATGGGGAGAAAAAAACCGCGATGGTGGCGCTCGGATCGATGCAACAGATCGCCGTCGGCGACCAATTTGAGATCGGGAGCCCGAAGGGCATGCATTGGAGGCTAACCATCACCCACGTGAAACCAAACCTCTCCTGGGGTGATCTCGAGTTGCTCACGCGGGCCACGTTTCCCGCCGCCTCCAAACTGCCCCAACCCAACATGCCCGCCGTGCTCGTCCAGCGGAAATAACCTCCATCTCCTCATCACGTCACTATGAACAAACTCGCCACGCTACTGCTCTTCCTCGCCTTCCCCCTCATCATCGCCGCGCGGCCCATGCGCTCGTGGACCTACCAGGAAATGTTCGACCAGGCCGATCTCGTGCTCATCGCCAAACCCCTTTCGACGAAGGACACCACCGAGACCGCCAAGGTGATGTCTTCGGACGTGGTCGGCTTGTCCACGGAGTTCGAGATCCGCACCGTGATGAAGGGTCGCGACAAAACTCTGGGGAAACTCACCCTGCATCACTACCGCTTGGCCAAGGCCGATAGCCCCATCGTCAACGGCCCCAATCTCGTCGCATTCGATCCGGCAAAACCCCACTGTTTTCTGCTAGGCTGGCCAATGCCCCCGGCTATCAATCACCATCCCCTTCCTCACTCACCCCTCTGCGGCCCATGCCTGTCCGCGATCTGCCGCAGCGCCGTCGCGAGATTACTAAAACATACCTTTTTGCTACTACACCGGGTCAGAAATAGCTCCAATCGCCTGAGCCAATGAGTCTGCCCGAGTCCATCCAGTTCTACCTCGATACCTGTGACCGCCTCGCGACGCGCGGCACCCGCGAAGGCGTGGAATCCCTGACTCCCATCGAGCGCATCGTCTTTCGCGCCTACGTGTTCGACACCGACGAGCAGAACGGAAGCCTGAGCCAATTCTTCTACAACACCGATTCCTCCCCCGACATTGCCGAGGAAACCGCGAGCGCGCTCGACGCAATCGGCACCCCTAAAAACGCCGCCGTGCTCCGCGCCGCCGCCGCGGCCGTTTGCCGGGCCGACGCCCGGGAGTTTACCGGCACTTGGGAAGGCTACCTCGACCACGTCGACCCCGATGGACGCTTGGACCAATGCATCGACGACCTTTCCACCACCGGCGAATGCGTCGCAGAATCTTTGGAGGAATTCGTCCTCCATCACCGTGACGAACTCCAGCCGCGCTGACAGCCTGAGGGTATCGAACTCCGCTAATTCCTGTAAATCCTGCCCTAGGCACCTCTTTCCGGACGGCTACCTCTTCTACCTCTTCTACCTCTTCAAAACCGGCGCCACCTTCACCGGCGGCGTCACCGCTTCCCGCTTCCCCGAAAAGGCCACGACATTCACCGACAAATCCGTGAGCCGTAGCTCAGAGCCGTAAAACGCCTGCACCTTCGCCGCCGACTGCATCTTGCGCATCAGTTCTTCTCCCTGCCGCCGCGCGTCCTTCCACGCGGGGCTGCCGGGCTCGAATTGGCGCAGCACTTCGGTCAAACTCCGGCTGGCCGCCCCGATTTGCTCGGTCTCGACTTCGTTCGTGCCGATCGGCTGGGGGGTCCTGAAACTGTTGTCGATCGTGTAGCTGACGTAACTCGTGTCGTAACTCACTTCGGAGGTCAGTAACTCTCCGCTCAACACGGTGGAGACGGTTTCCTGCGCGCCCGAGTCGCCATCCTGCCGTTCGCCTCCGACCCTCACCGGTGTGTGTTGTGCCGACACCCGGCTCAGATATTCCGCCAACAGCTTTCTGCTATGTCCCTGCGCGCCCGCGATCTGCTGGAGTTTGCCCTGGAAAATCGACATGGCCGCGGCAACCTTCTCCTTTTCCGAATCAGTCAACGCACGGCTTTCCTGCGCTCCGATGGACCCAAAGCCCGTTTGGCGAGGAAAACCAACGGCATTGGCGCCCTCGGCCGGTAAGGAAGCGGGCCCGCTCGATCGGCCTGAATCGAGCCCCGTCACAGAAGATCGAAACGTTCCCGGCGATCTCGCACCCCGGTTTCCTGTCACGGCACCAGAGTCGGCAGCCGGTGCCGAATCTCCCAAATGCCAATAGCCGATCGCCCCGGCGAGAACCGCCAGCAGCCCCAAGCCGGCGCAGTAAGTCAAAATGCTGGTCTTCATATTCAGGAACAAATGCCGATCATCATGAATCTGCATGTGGGACGCTTGAACGCCCAAATCATTAGCGGGAGCCTATTGGACCCGCGTCGCCACCAGCGCAAAGCCGCAAATCCCAGAGGACCCTCATCCCACCCCATCCGCCGCGCCACGAAGGGAAAAATCCACCCCGCGCTACTCCTTCACTTCAAGCCACTTGCACCCCGCCAAAAACAAAATGCGCCACTTTGCCAACCTGACCTCTTTTCCATTGACACATTTATAGATACTATTCATGGTCTATATATGCACGACATCGTCAACAACTACCTCCACCCATCCCACCCTGCGATGGACGGGGCTCCCTCTCCCCGAATTCCCGCGGGTGCCTCCCTCCGTTTGTTCCACACCAATGTTCCACACCACCACCCGATCAATCCCCGCGTGCAACAACTACAAAAACCCCAGGCGCTAACCCCGCGTCCATCCCATTATTCCTATTCCTCCCATTCTTCTCATTATTCCCACTTCACCCGCGCCCTTCGTCTCGCGTGTGCAACAACTGCAACAACTGCAGAAACCGCAGAAACCCCTCTCACATGATCCTTCCCACCCCATCCTGCAAAACGCATCCCGCACTCCCACAGCTCTTTGCGCCCCAGCGCCTTTGCGTGTGACCCTCCACCGTGTTCCACGCGCAGAATCGAGTGAAACGAGACAGACTGCCGAAGGCAGCCCGCAGGGTTGGCGCGGCGGCGCCAATCAAACCGCCACAACCTCGGTAACCCATTCCCTTCACCCCACAAAGCCACCACACGAATAGTTCGCATAATTCGCATAATTCCAAACGCCATCCTGCAAGTGCCCAAAAAACAACCACTTCCGACCCGTCGAATTCCGTGCGCGATAATCTGCCCACGAGTGACCCCGTTCTTTCGCGTGTTCTGTGCAACAAGTGCAGGAAGTGCCACAAGTCCCCATCGCAACACCATTTCGCGGAAAGTGCAAAAACCGCAGAAACCGCGACAACCCCTCCGCGACCTCCACCCACGCATCTGCCGTTCGCCCGCGTGCAACAACTGCAACAACCCCCTCACCTTCCGCCCGACCTTCCGTTTCGCCACGTCACCCGCCACCCGACACTCGCCATCCTGCGCGTGCAGAAACCGCAACAACTGCCCGGACTTTCGCTTGCGGCACTCGCACTCGCACTTGCACTTGAGATTCCCCACTCCCGCATTTGCCCTTCCCGCGTAGCGTGCTTTCATTGCCGATTCATGCCATTTCACCTCGACAGTAAGATGCGGCCGCAGGGCGACCAGGCGCAGGCGATTGCCAAGCTCACGAAATCGCTCGAAGCCGGCAACCGTCACCAGACCCTGCTGGGCGTGACGGGCAGCGGCAAGACTTTCACGGCCGCCAACGTGATCCGCAATCTCGACCGGCCCACGCTCGTCATCTCGCATAACAAGACGCTCGCGGCGCAGCTCTACAGCGAGTTCCGGAGCTTTTTCCCGGACAACGCCGTCGAGTATTTCGTGAGCTACTTCGACTACTACCAGCCCGAGGCCTACATCCCGCGCACCGATACGTATATCGAGAAGGACTCCTCCATTAACGACGAGATCGAGCGTCTGCGGCTCTCCACCGCGGGCGCATTGCTCTCGCGGCGCGACGTGCTCGTGGTCGCCAGCGTGTCGTGCATCTACGGCCTCGCTTCGCCGAAAGACTTTTTGGAAATGCTGCTCACCCTCAAGACGGGGCAGCAAATCTCCCGCGACGCGGTGCTCACCAAGCTCGTCGACATGCTCTACGAGCGCAACGACATCGCGTTCGACCGCGGTCGCTTTCGCGTGCGCGGCGACGTGGTGGAAGTGCATCCCGCGAGCGAGGATGAGACGGCCATCCGCATCGAGTTTTTCGGCGATGAGATCGAGCGGCTCACGCGCATCGACCCGCTCACCGGGCACGCGCAGGAACAGCTCACGCACACCGCCATTTTCCCCGCGAAGCAATTCGTCACACCGGCCGATCGCATGCGCATCGCGATGGGCGGCATCAAGGAGGAGATGCTCGAGCGCGTGGTGTGGTTTGAAAAACACGGGAAGCTGCTCGAGGCCCAGCGCATCAAGATGCGCACCGACTACGACCTCGAGATGATGCAGGAGATGGGTTTCTGCCAAGGCATCGAGAACTACTCGCGCCATCTCAGCGGGCGCCCGCCCGGCTCGCGGCCGTACACGTTGATGGATTTCTTCCCGAAAGATTTCCTGCTCGTGATCGACGAATCGCACGCCACCGTGCCGCAAGTCGGCGGCATGTATGAAGGCGACCGCTCGCGCAAAACGACGCTGGTCGACTACGGCTTCCGCCTCCCGAGCGCGCTCGACAACCGGCCGCTGAAGTTCCCCGAGTTCATGGAGATCGCCGGGCAGACTATTTATGTGAGCGCCACGCCGGGGGAATTCGAGATTCGCAACAGCGTCGTCGGCAACACCACCTACCTGCCCTTCACCAAGACGCAGATGGGCACCGAGGTCGCCGTGCCCGCCGCCGTTGCCGGCGAAAATCCAGCGCAGAGCGAAGACCGGGCCGGCGCCCCCGAGCCCGCGGCGAAGCGCAAATACACGCTCACGGACGACAGCCCGCTGGGTGATCGGCCCAAGACGATCGTGCGCCCCAGCGGCAGCGCCGAGCCGGTGGAGCAGTTCGACACTTACACGCCGGGCAAGGCGCTCGTCGTCGAGCAGATCATCCGCCCCACCGGCCTGCTCGATCCGAGGATTACCATCCGCCCGCTGCGGTCGCAGATCGATGAATGCATCGAGCTTTGCCGCCTGCGCGTGGAACTCTCCGAGCGCGTGCTCATCACCACGCTCACGAAGCGCACCGCGGAGGACCTCAGCGATTACCTCAAGGACGTCGGCCTCAAAGTCCGCTACCTGCACAGCGACATCGATACCATCGAGCGCGTGGAAATTCTTCGCGCGTTGCGCAACGCGGAGTTCGACATCCTCGTCGGCATCAATCTCCTGCGCGAAGGCCTCGATCTGCCCGAGGTTTCGCTCGTGTGCATCCTCGACGCCGACAAGGAAGGCTACCTGCGCTCGCAAACCTCTCTCATCCAGACCGCCGGCCGCGCCGCGCGCCACGTCAACGGCGAGGTCTACCTTTTCGCCGACACCGTCACGCGCTCCATGCAAGCACTGCTCGACGTCACCGAATATCGCCGCGCGCGGCAGATGGAATACAACGAAAAGCACGGCATCACCCCGCAGAGCGTGAAGCGCGCCGTGCAGGAAAGCCTGCACACCATCCTGCGCGGCCGCGAAGTCGAGTCCTCCGTCGTCGCCGAGCAACCCGGCGGCTTCAGCCTCAGCGAGACCCTGCGCGAGCTGGAGGAAGAGATGGTGCAAGCCGCCGCCGCCCTCGAATACGAAAAAGCCGCGCTCCTCCGCGACCAGATCGCCGAGTTGAAAGCCGGCACCGGCGTCGACAAAATCGAACCCAAGCGCCGCCCCGTCACCTACGGCAAGCCCGGCCGCCGCAAACGCTAGCGACCTTCCCCACATGACCCACTCGCCTCCAGACGCCGAACCCCACGCTCACCGCGCGCACCAGAAGAAGCCGTGGTACCGCATTCTCTATATTCAGGTCCTCATTGCGGTGGCGTTGGGCATCATCGTCGGCGCGGTCAATCCGAGTTTCGGCAAATCCCTTGAGCCGCTCGGCAGCGCGTTTGTGAACCTCGTGAAGATGATCATCGCCCCGATCATCTTTTGCACTGTGGTGCACGGCATCGCTTCCATGGGCGACGGCAAACGGGTCGGCCGGCTCGGCGTCAAGACGCTCATCTATTTCGAGGTCGTGTCCACCCTCGCGCTCGCGATCGGATTGATCGTCATCAACGTTTGGCAGCCGGGCGTCGGTTTCCCGAGCGAGAGTGTCCCCGTCAGCGCCGAGGCCGCGAGCAAGACGGCCGAGGCCACGACAAACGCCAAGAACCAGTCGACCGTCAGTTTTCTCCTCGCCATCATCCCGACGTCGTTTTTTGGCGCGTTCGCGAGCGGGGACATCCTGCAAGTCCTCTTCATCTCGTTGCTCACGGCGTTTGCCGTCATGTTCCTGGGCGAGCGCGGCAAGCCGATCCTCCGCGGCATCGGCCAGGCGGAAAAAGTGTTCTTCGGGATCATGCACATCATCGTGAAGATCGCGCCGCTCGCGGCCTTCGGCGCGATGGCCTACACGGTGGGCAATTTCGGCACCGACGCCCTGCGCTACCTCCTCGCGCTCATGCTCGGCTTCTACGCCACCGCCGCGATCTTCATCTTCCTGGTGCTCGGGCTCATCGCGCGCCTCGCGGGCTTTTCCATTTTCCGTTTCATCGCCTACCTCAAGGAGGAACTCCTGCTCGTGCTCGGCACCAGTTCCTCCGAGACCGCGCTCCCGGGCTTGCTGGAAAAGACGCGCCGGCTCGGCTGCAAGGAATCCACCGTGGGCTTCGTCGTGCCCACCGGCTACAGCTTCAATCTCGATGGCACCAATATCTACATCACGATGGGCGCCATCTTTCTCGCGCAAGCCACCGGCATCTCACTCGATTTGGGCGCGCAGTTGAGATTGCTGCTGGTCGCCATGCTCACGTCCAAGGGCGCGGCCGGCGTCACCGGCAGCGGCTTCGTGGCCCTGGCTGCCACCATGTCCACCATCCCAAAATTCGATCTTACCCATCTCGGCATCATCTACGGCATCGATCGTTTCATGAGCGAATGCCGCGCGCTCACAAACTTCATCGGCAATGGCGTGGCCACCGTCGTCATCAGCCGCTCCGAGGGCGAAGTCACCGCCGCCGCGCTGCGCAAGGCGATGAGCAAGGAAGTGAGCGTCGTCGACCTGCCGCCCGGCACGGCCTAGCCACGGAGATGATCAATGACCCCGCAGGATTTCCTCCGTGTAGGCGCTTTGCTCGCAGCCCGTCGCCAATCGATCGAACGATCCGCGATGCGACGGATAGCATTTGGCCTCAAGGATTCGCCCGGCGTTCAGCAGCTTCGCCTCGCTCCGCATCGGTCCCATCAACTGGATGCTCGTCACAATGAAACCCGTATTTCCGCCCGGGATGGGCATCGCCAGCGCGGGCACACCCGCGTAGTTCGCGGGCACTGTGTTCTGCAATTTCAGCATTTCGGCCTCCAGCAATCCGAAATCCAGCGTCTTGTTCGGGGGCGCGTGTTGCAAGGTGGGCATCACGATGAAATCCACTTTTTGGAACACTTCCCGCAGCGCCGCCTGCCATTTTTCGCGGCGCCCGACGGCCGCTTGGTACTTGGTGGTGTAGTTCACGCGCCCGGCCAGGATGACTACTTTCGTCCGCAGCGACACGCCCGAAGCGTATTGATATTGCTTGTCGCTGATCCAGGCGCCGGACGCCGCCACCGCGGTGCCGTCTTCCTTCGCCTGCTCCCACTTCTTGGTGAATTCCTCCGCCAACGGCACCACTTGAAAGCCCGCTTTCTCCAGCGCCTTGTCCACGGCCGCCTCGACTTTCGGATCCGCGCCGGGCGCGCGCAGGCGCCCCACGCGAATGCTCGCACCCGTAGGCTGCGCCGCCTTCGCCGCCGTGTATTGGCCCAGGAAACCGCGCTGCAGCAGATCCATACCCACCACCGTGCTCGCCACGTCCCGCCCCATCGGCCCCACCGTGTCCATGTGTTTGGGCTCGATGGGGAAGACCCCATCAATCGACACCAGCCCATGCGTGGTCTTGAGCCCCACGATGCCGCAGCACGCCGCCGGCACCCGGATCGAGCCCGCCGTGTCCGTGCCAAATCCCACATCCGCGAGCCCGCCCGCCACCGCGACCGCCGAGCCGCTCGAGGACCCGCCGGGGATGCGCCTCCGCCAAAAGCAGTACGGATTGCGCGGCGTCCCGTAATACTCGTTCATCCCCGAGGGACTCACGGCAAACTCGCTCAAGTTGGCTTTGCCGATGATATCCACGTTGCGCTCGCGTGCGATGGCCAGGCAGGGCGCATCTTTCTCCGCGGGCTTCCGGGTCGTCGCGAGATACTTGGAGCCCGCCGTGGTGACCACGCCACGCACGTCGATGTTGTCTTTCACCACCAGCCGAAGCCGCCCCTTTTGCGACTGATCGCATTTCAATTGGGTGATGAGCGCATCGTTCCCCGCGCGCCCGGCATTCCAAGGTCCCACGAGGCCGCAACCGCACAGGAAAAGACACGGGAGCACGGCCAGCAGCCAGCGCCATTCGACAAAACGGACGGCAAATCGCATATTCGCTACACGCTAGAATCTCTGCGCCCCGCGTCAATCCTCACGACAGCGCGGGAATCGTAACGGTTTGTCTGAGAGCGTGCGCTAATGCCTATCACTCCTTCGTCCGTAGTGGCGCAAACTTCCCCGCGAGATGCCGCTGAAGCGCCATGACCACCAGGGGCAGGTTTTCCTTGGTGACGCCCTCGGAATCCGTCGTCACCGACACCTCGTCCTTCTTCAAAGCCACCGCGACTTTCACCTGCGCGTCCAGTCCCGGGACGCGAAAATCCACGTTTCCTCCGCCCAAGGACTTCAGCAGAAGTTCGAGTGCGTCCTCCAGCGCCAGGGGCGATTTCAACTTGCCCATCGCCCGCACCAAGGCGCGCTGGGCCTCCGCTTTTCTGTCGGGTTGCCAGGCCTTCAGTTTCAAAAAGTCGTCGATGAACAAATGTTCCAGGAGCTGTCCGAATTTGACCGAGTCCTCCTCGAGGCGCTCCACCAGTTGCGCGATCAAACGGCCGTCCGGCTTTTCCCGCTGCGCATTCAAGGCCTGGCTCATCACCAGCATGTCCGAGTCGCCGGGCCGGCTGTCCGCTTCCAGGAACTCGCGCAAGGGCTGCGGATATTTTTTCAAATCCTTCAATCGCGCCACTTCCTCTCTGGCGTCCAATTCCTCGCCGGTCTTGAACTGCTCTCGCTCTTCCACCGATTTGGCGTCGGCCGGTTGGAAAATCCCTTCGCGGATTTCGATGATGTCGATCTTGGTGGCTTTTCCGCGCTGGCCGTGGACGTGCGCAAAAACGGAGAGCAGGCGGATCTTCGCCGGCGAATCGAAGGTGAACCACGCCCATTGCTCGGTCCAATGCATGCCTTCCGGGCCGCCCCATCCGTCGGTGAACCCGTGTTGTGGGCCGAATAGCTTTCTCATCGGCTCCATCGTTTCGAAGGCGGCGAGTTCTTTCACCGTGGGCAGCTTCTCGATGAAGCTCGGTGCTTCGGCCATGGTGATTCCATTTTTGCGCGAGGGCATCGCGTGGAGCAGTGGCTTTTCCGTTTTGTCCCGGCTTTTCCAGATCACGGCTTCCGAAAGACGCAGATTCACCGGCTGGTCTTCTTTATAATTCTTCAGCGGGTCGCGCAGATACGCGCGCTTCACCGTGCCGACCCACTCGGTGGACAGTGGCACCACCTTGCCGGGTTCCGGGAGATTCTTGGTCAACTCCTGCAATTCGGCGGCCTTGGGTGCGGCCTCTTTCTTTTCCGGGGCCTTCTTCTTTTCCGCAGCGTTCAAGCACGCCGGAAAGAGCAGCACCACGGCCAACCAACGCCAATGCCAACGCGGGGATTTCATTCAAATCCCCCGAGTCAGAATTGGAACTGATCGATGTTCTCCTTTGTGAAAACGAACGGTTTGCCGAGGACGATGTTGTCGCCTTCGATCTTGAATTGGCCGAGCTTGCCGCCGTTGAGCGTGCCGTCTCCAGGCTTGAGGCTGCCTTCCCCGAGCGCTTTCGCGGTCTGGATGGTGAGGTAGCCGAGGTCCTCCACTTTCCAAAGGATCACGGCCTGCGTGATGCCGGCCTTCACATACGCGCGATTCTCGCTCGGCAGTCCCAGACCCAGCACCTTCACCGCGCCGGCCTTGCCGGCTTGCTTCACGGCTTCCGCGGCGCCGGGCACGGCGGGCGAGCAGATGGCCATGATGCATTTGAGGTTGGGGTTGGCGCCGAGGAGGTTGGTCGCTTCCTGCTGGGCCTTGTCCTTTTGATCGTCGCACGGCTTGGTATCGATCAGTTTCATCTTCGGATACTTTGCGGCCAGGCGCGCTTCGATGTGTTTGCGCCACTCGTTCATGTTCCCCGCGGTGAGCGTGGCGGTGATGATGGCAAACTCGCCTTCCCCTTCACAAAGCTGGGCCGCAGTGTCCATGAGCGTTTCGCCGATGCCCTGGGCGGTCGCCTGGTTCACGAAAAAGCTGCGGGCATCCGGGTTGGCGTCGCTGTCGTAGGTGACGACCTTGATGCCCTTGGCCTTGGCTTTCTTGAGCGCGGTGCTCAGGCCTTCCTTGTTCTCGGCGGCGGCGGCGATCACGTCGACCTCCTGCGTGATCCAGTTCTCCACGATCTCATTCTGCTTCGCGGCGTCGGTGTTTGTCGGGCCGTCAAAAATCAGTTCCACGTTCAATTCCGCGGCGGCGGCTTTGGCGCCGATTTCCACGGTGCGAAAATACTGGTTGCCTTTGCTTTTCGGCAGCAGGCCCACGACGACGCGTTTCCCTGGATCCGCGGGTGGCGGGTTGCTGTTGTTGCCGGAGGGACCGGCGTCCTGCTTTTTGTTGCAGCCCGCAAAGGCCAGGAGCACGGCGAACAAGCTGGGTAGGAGGCGGAGAGGTCTCATAGCACGGACATTTAACGAGACGGGGCGGGGAAAGTCCACGTCCTACTAAGGCGAGGTGAGACGTGAGAAGTGAGAGGTGAGACGACTCGGCTTCGGGGCTGCTTTTTGGATTCGGTCACATGCTGCGCTCCTTCGATTTCAACCGATCTGCGAAATATCTCGTAGAAAGTGGTTGCGTCTTACGTGAAGTCTCGTACTTTCCGCCTTGATTATGAAGACCATCCTCTCCATCGTTGCACTCTTCTGCCTCACGCTCCTCCCGGCTCCGGCCCGCGCCGAAGTCATCTTCCTGCTCCAATGCGACAGCATCCAGGGCGAATCCACGGTCACCGATCACGTGGGCGAAGTGGATCTGATGAGCTTTAGCTCCTCCATTTTTCAGAGCGGCCTCACCTACGCTCCGGGCAACGCCAACGCGGCGCTCGCGAAGATGCGGCCGGTCGTCATCAACAAGCGCCTGGATAAATCGTCCGGCCTCTTCTTCCTTGCCTGTGCCACCGGCCAGCACATCCCGAGAGTGAAACTGCGGGCGATTTACGTGAACGAGCCCGGCGCGGGACCGAATGGCGAGTTCTTCACGATCATTCTCGACGACGTGCAAGTGGCGAGCGTGAACACCTCGGGCAACGATGAGCGCGCGAACGGCGGCGAACTGTCGGAGACGATCGGCCTGAGTTTCAGCAAAATCCAACTGCGCTATCGCAGCGTGAAGCCCGACGGGACACTGTCGAATGACAGCGCGGTGGGGTTTGATATGAAGGCGAATAATAAGCTGAATGTGCAGTAGACGGAGCCGGAACCAAGGCGTTCAACCGCAGAAGCACGCAGGGCGGCAAGGCCGTAACCAAAGAGAACCGCCAAAGACTCCCAGAGAAAATTAAACCGCGGATTTAGCGGATTGACCGCGGATTAAGCGGAGTAAACGGGCCGCGAGAAGCGGGAGGTAACCACGGAAAAATCCGACGGCCTGCCGGCCGCAGCTACGAGGCAGAGGCGCCTCACGTGAATTCTGTTGTGACCAACTTGTTGGTCTTTGTTTGAGCATTGCAGAGCAGATGGGCCGCACTTCTGGTGAAGTGCGCTACCAATGCTCCCGCCGGCGCCAGCCAACCGTAACAACTCCTCCATTGCTCCCGCGCATCTCATTAGAGTACAAACGCCCCGCGCGCGGTATGAGCGGAAGTGATCTTGCCGATGCCCATCGGTGGGAGGGGCCGCTTGTCGACGCGGGCATTTTTCGTTTTTCGCATCGCAGACCAGATGAGCGCAGAGACATCTCTGTCCACAACGGTAACCGAGGGGTGGAAAGGCGGCACCCACGAGGTGCGGTGGCCTCGCGGCGCGTACGCAGGCGGAGGGGCCGCATGAAAAAGCGGATCACGAGTTTTGGGCAGGATGCGGAGGGGCGTTACCTGGAGTTGAACGATGGGGCGGGGCGCATTCGCGTGGATGTGCGAGACGGGGGCATCCGGCTCGACGAGGGAAGCGGGGAAGGGTGTTTCAACGGGGTGACGATTAACGCGGGGGCATTTGAAGGGTGGATCGTGGAGGCGGTCGCGGCGGAGGGGGTGGAGGTATTCGAAGCGCCGGGGTCGGGCGGACGCGTGCGGCTGGTGCTGTGCTTTGGCGGCGGGAACCGGCACGTGGTGGGGATCGGGGCGACGCCGACGGTGGAGGGATGGGTTAACAGTTTGAGTGCAAGTGCAAGTGTGAGTGAGGGAGCGGGCGCACCGGCAACCAGTGCGGGTGCAGTCGAGAGTGCAAGTGCGAGTGAACCGGCGCCGCTGAATGCGAGCGCGGATCCGATTGCGCCGGTGCCGGAGCCGCCACGGAAGAAGGGGCGGGTGTTGATCGTGGATGATGAGGCGCTAGTGCGGCGCGTGGCGGTGTCGGCGATCGAAGCGGCGGGCTACGAGACGGCGCAGGCCGAGAACGGAAAGGAGGCGATGAAGGTTTTCAGCGCCAAGGACACGGCGCCGTTTTCCGCGGTGCTGCTGGATGTGGTGATGCCGGACCTGGACGGCATGGAAGTGCTGAGCCAGATCCGCAAGGTGCAACCGGACCTGCCGGTGGTGCTGATGAGCGGGGTGCTGACGCTGAAAGGAGAATCGTTTGCGTCGCGAGACACGGGGACGACGAAGACGGCGATTCTGTCGAAGCCGTTTACCTATGCGTCGTTGCTGGGGAGCCTGGAATCGGTGCTGGGGAAGGAAACGGAGAAGAGCGGCGGGTAAGGGGTGAAGTGGGGCATCGAGTCTGCGAAGGAGCGCTCAGCACCTGGGGCCGGAGGTCATCATTTTGTAGAAGAAAACGGCGACCGTGAGGGCAAACCAGACGATGACGGATAAGAGGGAGGCGACGATGGCGCGGAAGTGGCGGCCGGAGGCGTCGAGGTCGGATGGCGAGAGAAGACAGGTGAGAAAGTAGGCGGCGGCGAAGACGACGCCGGCAAGGAGGGGAAGCTCGCCCTCGACTGAGGCGAATTGAGCGGCGATGACGAAGAGGATGATGTTGGCGGGGAGGAGGGTCCAGAAGGCGAGGGTCTTGCGGGATTTTTTGGAGGTTTGTGTGGCTGGCATGGGAGGAGAATGACCCAGGAAAAGGCAGTGAGCAAATTGATGATTTATAGTGTACGATTGATTCAATTAATGCTTTTCTGAGGGCCAATGGAATTCGTAAGCAGGTGAGAATTCATTGGTTCCAAAAAATGCGACGTAACCCCGCCGCACGCAGCAGGCTGCGCCCTCCGCAAAGCGGCAGCAGGCTGCCGCAGTCCACGGCGCACCTCGCTGCGGCGCTCGCGTTCCGTCGCTTTCGCGCTCCCTTGGAAACTAGCGCCTGCTATTTCTTGCGGCGGGGTGGAGTGGGGGGAGGGAGGCTGCCGCGCTGGTGCGCGAGGATTTCGCTGAGCTTGGCGACTTCATCGAGCAGCAGCTTTTGCGCGGGGGTGAGCGCGCCGAGCCACAGGGCGCCGCAGGGGATGGTGGGGAAATCGGGCAGCGGGAGAATGCGCGTGCCGGGGGGCGGCGAGGTGCCGGGCGGCTGCACGATGACGCCGATGCCGAAGCCCTCGGCGACGTAGCGCGACACGAGCTCGTGCGTGGTGAGTTCGATGCTCGGGAACCAATCGATCCTGCGCCGCTGCAAGGCGTTTTGGAACTGGCGGCTGATAGGGTCGTCGGCCGGAAGCGAGATGAGCGGCTCGCGGATGTGATCGCGGCCGAGCAGTGCGGCGGCGGACGTGGCGGGGCATTTTTCCGGCACGATGAGCACCATGGGGATTTGGATGAGCACTTTTTGCCGTACGCCCTCGGGCCGTTTCCCCTCGAGCGGCGCGATGCCGAGATCGATTTCCTGGGCGAGCAATTTTGCTTCGATCTGCGCGAGGCGTCCGGAGAAAAGCGTGAAGCGCAAGTCGGGCACACGCGCGCGGAGGCCCTTGAGTAGCGGTGGGAGGTATTCGCGCTGGATGGTTTCCGGCGTGCCGATGCGGAGGAGGATGCCGCCGTCGCCTCGCAACTGGCGCGCAGTTTCGTCGAGGCCGGAGAAGAAGGGCTCGATGAACTGGAATAGTTTCACGCCGGCGGGCGTGAGTTGAAAAGGCCGGCGATGAAAAAGCATGGTGCCGAGCGAATCCTCGAGCTGGATGATCTGCGCGCTGATGGCGGGCTGCTGGACACCGTACGGGATGCGCCGGGCGGCGGCGCTCACACCCTTGTGCCGCGCCACGTAGTAGAAGAGTTCGAGGTGGTGGATGTTCATGGCGGGGCGGCGGCAAAGGGTATCGAGGCAATCGATGCCAACGCAAAGTTTATCGATTACCGCTGTGGCGCGATTCGCCGCAACGTGGCGGTGATGACTGCGGACACACTATGCCGGACGATCGGGAAGCGCACGACACGCGTGGCACCGGCGAGAAAACCGGCACCGGCGACCGTTTTGAACGACGTGCATTCGAAACTCAACGCCTGCCGGCCGCGCGCAGTGTGGCAGCCGCGCTCGCTCGAGGAATTGCAGCGGTGCGTGCAACTGGCGCGGGCGAACGGCTGGCCGATCATCGCGAGCGGCAGTCGGCACGCGATGGGCGGGCAGCAGTTTCGCGAGCACGGAGTGGTGCTGGATTTGCGCGGCCTGAATCGCGTACGCAATTTTGATGCGGAGAACGGCGTCATCGAAGTGGAGGCGGGGCTCGAGTGGCCGGAGTTGATCGCGTGGCTGCAGGCGCGGCCCGAAGGCGCGGGGTGGGGCATCGTGCAAAAGCAGACCGGCGCGGACCGTCTGACTATTGGCGGAGCGGTGTCGGCGAATATCCACGGACGCGGGCTCACGCTCCGGCCCTTCGTGCAAGACATCGAGCAATTGACCGTCGTGGACGCGAACGGGCGGGCCATGGTGTGCAGCCGGACGGAGAACCCCCGGTTGTTTCAACTCGTGGTGGGCGGTTATGGGCTGTTCGGCGTGATCTATGCGGTGCGGCTGCGGCTCACGCGGCGGCATCAACTGCGGCGCGTGGTGGAACTCGTGCGCGCGCCGGAATTGATGGACGCGTTTGCCGCGAGGATCGCGGCAGGCTTTACGTATGGGGACTGGCAATTTGCGATCGACTCGACGTCACCGGATTTTCTAAACCTCGGCGTCTTCTCGTGCTATGAACCGGTGGAGCGGGAGGAGCCGATGCCGGCGGAACAGCGGGCGCTGTCGGAGAGCGATTGGAACCGCCTGCTGGAGCTCGCGCACGTGGACAAAAAGCGCGGGTTCGAGGAATACGCGGCGTATTACCTCGCGACGTCGGGCCAGCGGTATTGGTCGGATCTGCATCAAATGAGCGCGTATGTGCCTGACTACCATCGGCAGATCGATTGCCGCACAGGCGCGTGCGCGGCGGGCTCGGAGATGATCACCGAGCTTTTTGTGCCGCGGCATTTGCTGGCCACATTTCTGGCCGACGCGCGGGAGCGGCTGCGGGCGTGCGAGGCCAACGTGATCTATGGGACGGTGCGGCTAATCGAGCGCGAGGAGGAGACGTATCTCGCGTGGGCGCGGGAGCCGTGGGCGTGCATCATTTTCAACTTGCACGTGGATCATGAGCCCGAGGGGATCGCGCGGGCGCAGGAGGCGTTTCGCACGCTGATTGACGGCGCGCTGGAGTGCGGGGGATCGTACTATCTCACGTATCATCGCTGGGCGACGAAGGCGCAGGTAGTGCGGGCGTATCCGAAGTTTGCGGGATTTTTGGCGGAGAAGAAGCGGGTGGATCCGGCGGGGGTGTTTCAGAGTGCTTGGTACGGGCATTATGCGGGGGAGTTTGGTGGGGGTAAACAGTGAGCAGATGTGAGCGCAAAAGTATTCCGGTGGCAAGGATCACCGTGAAATATCACGGGGTTCTTCAGTCGCTTGAAGCTCCTTCAGAATGACAGCGAGTTTGGAAGGTGCTTTTGCGCTTACGTCTGCCTCTGCATTACTGCTTACTTCTTCTCCGCGTCCGGGTGCCACGTCTCCGCGAGGCGCTTCAGCTCGGCGCGGATGTCGTCGCCTTCGTAGAAGGAGAGCCAGCCGTGCAGTTCGCGCGTGGCGCCGGGCGGGCAATCAGGGAACTTGGGGTCGGCGTGCAGACAGGGGCAGGGGGCGTTGCCCCAAGCGCGGTGGATGGGCTGCCAGGCATGGAGAATCCAGCGGCGGCCGGTGGTGTCCTTGCAGGCGGCAAAAGGTTTTTCGAAGAGCTTGTTGTCGTTGGTTTGTGCCTCGAAGCCCCGCGCGCCCTTGAGCATCGCGCACATTTGCACGCGCAGATCGGAGAGGGGCTCGGTGGTGCCATTGCGCAGCCACATGCGCAGGGCGACGTGGTCCCGCGCGGGCCGGGCCTCGACGCCAAAGACGATCCCATTGGGCAGCGTGCGCTCGCTGAGGAAGCGGCCGTCGGCCTCGCGCTTCCATTCCAGCGGCGGCAGCTTCACGCCCTGGCGCGACCACACGGTGTCGATGTGGGTGTGCGCGAGGTAAGTGAGGCCGAGGTTCGACCAGATGGCCTCGGGAACATCGAGCACCACGTAACTCGCGGGGTCCCACGGGGTGAAGATGCTGAGCTTCGTCTCGCGCTGCGGCTCGACGGCGCCGTCGAGAAACCCGATGCGCGGGTGGCGCCCGCCGGGATACGGGAGCACCAGCAAGGGCGCGCCCGGCTCGCGCGGGGGACGCACGCCGGCCTTGAGCCCGAAGCGCTCCAGCGCGGCGCGCAGGGCCGGTTCATCGAGGCCGGTGACAGCGCGCATTTCGTCGAGGCTGTAGCCGTGATGGCAGAACATGTTTTCGAGCCAGAACCGGAGGTCGGCGTCTTCGCGCCCGGGCCGCACCTGGTCGGCGGCGAGCGGGAGGGCGAAGCACGAGAGGCAGAGGAGGAGCGAGCGAAGGAGATGCATGAGAGGCGCGGCTGGGCGAGATGCTGACCGGTGGGCGCCGGGGCCGCCATCGGAAATTCAAACGGCCAACCGGCGGAAGGGCTGCGATCCCGAGGGTGATGATCTCGCAACTTCTCCGAATCGCGATGGCCGGCGTGCCAATGCTCCTCATCGGATGCGCGTCAGTGACGGTGAAGAATATCGAGCAACACGAAGGTCCGCAGGACCCGCGGAACACGAGAGGGCCGCAGCCGCCGGCGGCGTTTGTGGTGCAGAATTTTGCGGTGGATCTCAGTCACGTGAAAGAAAACCGGTGGCGCAGACATCCCGGCAAACTGGCGGAAGAGAGCCAGCGGCTGCTCGCGGGTTTTCTCGCCAAGGAACTCGGGAAAACTGGAATTGCGGTGATCACCGACGCAAACTTGAGCCCGGTGGCGGCGCCGCCGAACGCGTGGGTGATCTCGGGGACGATCACGCGCGTCGCGGAAGGCAATCGGCTGCTGCGCATGGGCATCGGCCTCGGGACGGGCGGTACGAAAATGGAAACAAACGTGAGCGTGAACGCGGTGAGCGATGTGAGTGCCTCGGCGAAACCTGCCGCCAGCATGCGGGTGCTGCAGTTTTCCACGACCGGCGGCAGCAACGCCACGCCCGGCGCGGCGACGATGCCGATCCCGTTTTCCGGGCTGCCCACGGCGCTCATGAATTCCAAGGATGGCGTGACGGCCGACGCCGCGCGCACCGCCCGGATGATTACGGCCACGATTACCGACTACCTCGTGCGCCGGGGCTGGCTCAAGGGGACTTGGGAAAAGCCGAAGCTGGCGCGAAGTTGATGGGCGTCCAGCGAGGGGCTTCCTCACTCCAACGCTATCCCAAATCTGAATGGGGAGGCCAAAGACGCTCAAAAATGCGAAGGCCCAAAACAGCACAGGGGGAAACCAAAAAAAAATTGGCACAAGAATCACTGATACAGTTTTGAGAAAGATATTCCTGGTGGTTATTAACGGCCCCTAGCAAATCTCGAGGGCCGCCTGCGGACACCATAAGGAGCTCTCGAAAGAAGTCGCCGAACAGAGGTGTGCGGACCTGGATGGCACTCTTGCTGCTAAAATCACATTAACCAAAAATAACAAAACCCGTAAAACCCGTAAAACCCGTCCGATGTCTAACCCATCCCCAAGCTTGGACGGCGCGTGGATCCGAGTGCCGGAAAACGGCGATCGGACACCGGCGCCGAGCGATGCCCAGAAGGCCCGAGGGGCATTGCATGCCGCGACTGCGGCCCCACCAGCAGTGGCCATGACCCGGAAACAAGGTCGGGGAGCGCCAGGGCGTAGGAAAGCAGTGGTCCCCGGCGCCATGGTGCACGGAACGGCCGCGGATCCGGGAGGCGGAGCGATGCCGGCAGCGCCTAGGGCCGCGGGAACCAGCAACCAGGGAACCGGACCGGGGCCGCAAACATCGGCGCGGGAGGTGGCATTGCAAGCGGAGTGCGAACGGCTGCAGCAGCGACTGGCGGCGATTCCGCGGGGTGTGGAGAACGCGAGTAATCGTATTTCGGAACTGGAGCGGGCGTTGCTATCGATTCGGCAGGCGCGAGATTCGCTATCGGCCCAGGTGCACACGCTCACCAACCGCATGCAAGCGGCGGAAAGCCGGGTGGAGGAATTGATGATCGAGCACGAATCGATGGAGTGCTCTGGGGAATTTGCCCTGGCGACCGTGGAGGCGGGCAAGCGGGAAATTGAGCAGCTCAAAGGCTTGTTGGAGACGAAGGAGCAGGTGCACCGGGCCGCAGTGGCGGAGCTTGAAAGCCGCTTGCAGGAAGCGCAGTCCCAAGGACAGGCGAACGAGGAAGAGCAACGGAGCGCCCAACTGGTGATGATGCGCAAGAAGCTGGCGCGGGCCGAAGAAAAGCTGAGCCAGAGCGAAGAGCGCTACCAACAAACGCTGGCGGAGAAATCGGCACAAGACCAGGAGCGGCGCGGGGCCGAAGGCGTCACCACGGAGTTGCGGCGGCAGGTGGAGCAGCAGGCCGCGGAGCGCGCGGCGGAGCGGAAGGAATTTGAAGTGCGGGAGCAGCAGCAGGCGGCGGAAATGGCGGAATTGGAAGCGCGCCTGGCGAAGGCCGAGGCGAATCGCGTCACGGGCGAGCAACTGGCGGAACTGGCGAGCACCAAGCGCAAGCTGGCCATGATGGATGAGTATTTCGACAAGCTGCAGGCGCAGCAGAAGCAATCGAACGCCGCGCTGGTGGACCGATGCGTGCAGGCCAACCGGGCCCGCCGATCGGCGGAAGAGAAGGCCAAGCGGACCGAGCAGGAATTACAGGAGATCGGGGCCAAGGAAGCCATGATGGAGGCGGAACGGGATGAAGCCCGCGCGGAAGTCGCACGGCTGCAGGCGCACCTGGCACAACGGGAGGCGCAGCCCGCGCAGACGGAAGCCGAGGCCGAGGCCGCGGACGCGTCGCACCGGCAGCAAGTGGCGGAACTGACGGCGGAACTCGATGCCGCGCGCGACGAATTGCGACTGGCGTGGTCGATGCAAGCCGGGGGCGCGACAGCGCAAGAGGAGAAGCCAGAGCCCACGGCCGATTTTTCCGTGGCCGAGCCGATTCTCGCGCCGCTGGAAGGTTCCGAGGCGCAGGAAGCGCTGGACAAGATGGGAGCGATCCTGGAAGTGGCGGCGACGGCGACAGCACCCGACGAGGCGCTGGAGCTCTTGCAAACCACGTTGCAGGATTTTGCGCAGCGCACGTTGTGCGCGGGTTCCATGGCGACTTACCGGATGGTGAGTGTGTGTGGCGAGATTGTGCAGTGGTTGAGGAAGTCGCCCTTGAAAATCGTGCTGATGGAAGGGCTATTGCACGGATCCTTTCAAACGCTGCGCCGGCTGGCCACGAATGGCGGCGCGGAAGCAGACACCGCAGAGGCGTCCATTTACGTGGTGGATGATGATGTGGACAACTGCGAGTGCATCGCGATGGCGCTGGACAAGATCGGGTTGCGGCCGCGCTACGCTTCCAATCCCGAACTGGCCGTGGAGCATCTCGTGGCGAACCCGTACGACCTCATCATCCTGGATGTCGACCTAGGGACGGCGAACGGCTTTGAGGTGCATAGTCGGCTGCGCGAGGTTCCACACTTCCGCCACACGCCGATCCTCTTTCTGAGTGCGTTGAGCAGTGCGGAGGATGAGGTGGAACAGTTGGACCAACATCATAACGGTTTCCTGGCCAAGCCCTACACGCTGCACGGGCTGGGGCTGAAGGTGCTGGATATGTTGGTGAACGCGCGGTTGCCAGCGTGAGGTGAGGCCGGCGCGAGGTTTTGGGAACATTCGCCGGAGCGCGCGGCGCGGTTTAATCGCAGCGAAGCGGCTCGGGAGACGCCGGTCATTCGCGTCCTAATCCGCCCGCGGGGAGCCTACTAAGACCAAGGGCCTATATCCTTCGGCATTCGCCGAGACCATCCTTCACATGGTTCAGGCACCACTTTTTCCGAACGCGACGAAGACTTCATCACCTCCAACTCACAAACCTATGTCATCGAACACCACTCTCACCCCCCAAGCTCCAGCATCGCGGGTCAACCGGCGCACCGCGATTCTCGGCGGATTAATCGCCGCGACCACGGCGGCCGGCCTTGGAACCACCGCTCAGGCCCAGGACAAAGACAATCCGGCGTTGGACGCGATCCGTGCGCTGCTCAAGAAACACGACGACGCCATGACCAACCACGACCTCAAAGGAGTCATGGCCACATTGGCGGAAAAGGCTTCCATCATGGGCTCCGGGCCCGGGGAAATGTGGGTTGGCCCGGAGGAGATCAAGGACGCCTACGAACATTTTTTCCAAGGGTACGACAAGGGCCAGCAGGATTTTGAATACAAATTCAAGCTTGGCGGCCTGGGCTCCGACATGGGTTGGCTGATGGCCTCGGGAAACATCAAGGCGAAGAAGGACGGGAAAGCGATTGAGTTTCCGATCAATGTTTCGCTGACCGTCGCCAAGACCGGTGACCAATGGAAGATCGCGTCGATGCATTTTTCGACGCTGACGGGCCCGGACAAGAAATAGTGCACCACTTCCACGACAATGAACGATCAACCATCGAACGAAGTTCCCGGGGTCAGTGACGGCGTCGGCGACCGGCGGCTGTTTCTCCAGAGCATGGGAAAATGGTCGGGGGCGGCAATCGCCGCCGCAGTAGCCGGAGCCTGGCTTGCCAGCGCGCCCAAGGCGGAAGCCGGCTGGGTCAACCGCCGCGGAGGCGGAGGTGGCTGGGTCAATGGCGGCGGCGGCGGCGGGTGGATCAATCGCGGCGGGGGTGGCGGTTGGATCAATCGCAGATAGGCGGGCCTTCATTTTATGGCGCAGGAACCTGATGCGTCCCTCGCGCTCATGACGACGGAGGAGGAGGGACCTAGCGGCTGTTCGCCTGTCGCGATCGTGCGGACACGCGAGGAGTTTGTTCGCTGGTTGTGCGATCCCGCTCCGGGCGTGGATTGGTTGCAAGTGGAAGGTCTGCTCGGAGATCCCGAGGTTTGGGCGATGGCCGCACAGGGCACCTCGCAGCTTCCGCTCGATGTCATGCTCACCGATCCCGCGGCGGAATTCTCGAGCCTGTACCGCTTGGTCGATGCCCGGATCGTCCGTTCGGTGCGCGTGACCATGCCCGCCCGGCCCGGCCTCATGAAAGCGCTGCGGCTCGCGGTATCGTTGCAGCTCCCGGTACGCTTGCTCCCGGGCCAGCCCTCCGCGGAAGCACTCGCCGAACTGACGGCAGCGGCGCACTTTTATCTCCGCGACCCGATGGTCGAAACGCCGATCGAGTTCTTCCACTCGCTGCTCGCCGCCTTCCGCGGCCTGGGCGACGGTACGCTTTGGCAATTTCTCGAGGAGAATCCCGCCGGTATCCACGACGGCGCAGAATGCGCCGCGTGCCGCTGGCAGCCGGTCTGCGCGGGCTATTTCAAGCGGCCCGATCCAACGTATGCATGTGCCGGTGTGAAACAACTCTTCGCCACGCTCGAAGCTGCCGCCGAAGAAATCGGTCGTGACCTCGCCAGCAGGGAAATCACCGCCGCACCATGAGCCACCGCATCTTCAGCGTCATCCTGCTCCCCACGGCGGAGTGCAACGTGGCCTGCACCTACTGCTTCGAGCACAAGGAACCGCATCGGCTGCCCCTGCTCCTCGTGCCCCTGCTCACCCGGCAGCTTCTCGACCACCTCGAACACGAAGGCATCGAGGAATGCGAAATCTACTGGCAGGGCGGCGAGGCGATGATCATGGGCCCCGCCTGGTTTGTGGAGGCTGGGAGGATTATGAACGAAGCCGCCGCCGCCCGCGGACGCCGCTTCACGCATTACCTCCAGACGAATCTCATCAGCTACTCACCCGCGTGGAATGACGTGCTGTATTCGATGTTCGGTGGATCCCTTGGCACGTCGATGGACTTCCCCAATCTCCATCGCAAACTTTTCAGCGGCAGCGCCGATGCCTACACGGCCATCTGGACGCAGCGCCTGCGCGAAGCCCAGGCCGCGGGACTCGAAATTGGCGTGATCGCCGTGCTCCACCAAGGCAGCGTCGACGCCGGCCCCGACGCTTTTTACCGCTACTACACCGAGGAACTCGGGCTCCGCAGCTTTCAAGTCAACACCCCCTTCCCTGGCGGCCCAGCCAAGCAAGTCGAAGCCGAATTCGATCTCGATAAAACCGAGCTCGCCGAATTTCTCGCCGGCCTCTTCGACATCTGGATGGAGCGCGGTCACGCCCACGGCGTCGCCCTCGGCCCCTTTGATTCGCTCATTCATCATTTCACCGGTGCGCCCGCGCGCCTGCCCTGCATCTGGAAAGAGAACTGCTCCAATCAGTTCATCTCCGTCGATTCCAAAGGCACTGTCGCCCAGTGCGACTGCTGGGTGACGAGCTACCCCGAGTCCTTTTTCGGCAACGTCTTCCGCGATCAGGACCTCACGCACATGCTGCGCACCAGCCCCGCTCGCCGCGAGTTCGTCGAGCGCCCCAAACACCTCGTCGAACACGAGGACTGCCTCGAATGCCGCTTCCTTTCCATCTGCCATGGCGGCTGCCCCGTCCGCACCTACAGCGCCCTGGGCACCATGCTCGCCAAGGACCCGTATTGCGAAGTCTACAAGGCCGTCTTCGGTCGCGCCGAAACCCACAGCCGCGCGCTCCTGCGTCAGCAACTGCTCGCCGGTGCGAAAAAGCCGGCGGTGCATTCCGGTCCCGCACGCCTTACGACCGTCGCGACCCCGTGACGCAACGGACCGGAAACCCCTGCCTCCATCAGCATTCCAGAGCATTTCGTAAAGCGCGCCCGGCGCGGCTCGAATGCGCAACCTACGGTTGAGAATACCGCTGCTCTATCCAGTTGAGCCAAGCTACTGGTGGCGCAGATGCAGCGAGGCAGCGCCCGCTAGGAGGAGGCAGGGGATGGGAGGTGCTCGAGTCCAATGCGGCGAACGACAGGATTATCGGAGTGAGTTTATCGCCGTTCCATGAGTGTTCCCGCGGAGAAAAGGCTCACGCCCGAAAAATAATTTCGCGGCGCGTGAGCCTTTTTGCGGGCGTTTCGCTCATGAGGAATGACGGCTCGCCCTTAAAGGGGTCGCTGCATCCTTATCATGAACACCATCTTCATGCGTGCGCTCGCTCTCCTGTTTTTCACCGCGGCCATGCTCCAGGCGCAGGTGTCGCAACTCGTCAACGACGAGGACTGCGTCGCCGTCGGAACCACGAACCTCAACGGCTCCGGCTCGTTCCGGTTCGCCCTCGTGAACCTGAAGACCCGTCACCTCGTGCCCACCCAACCAACCCTATGAGAAAGCTAAACCACTTCGATAAGGAGGACGGTGGCGATGTGTTCGGTCATCGCGATATCTTTCCTGAACCCGCGCCGGCCGCGCCGCATTTTTTCGCCATCGCGCCGGTGAAGGACTTGGCCTGGGTGCCGATGGCCCACGTGGCCTTGGCGCAGCCAGTCGCCGCCGTTGACGCCGCACGCGCGGTGCAGAACTTCCAGCCGGCGCCTGAGCGTGAGGTGATGCTCGCGGCCGGGCCGGGGGGGACGGTGACGCAGGCAGAGATCAATGCGCTCAAGGGGGCGATTAACGATTTCTTCGCGCCGATCGATGCGGCGCTGGGCGCGCAGGTGTTCGCGGAAAATCTGCCGCTCGTCGGGGACAACTTGAAAGACGTGTTCGATGCGGGCGGCGCGCCGCTGAAACACATCGCGGCGCTGAAGACGGCGATCTTCAATGGGCTCAACACGCTGCAAGGCGCGGGGCCATTCACGCCGCAGCAGGTCGATGACGCGGTGACGTCGGCGCTTGGCAGCTTGTCGTTGTCCACCGGGGACCTGAGTGTGACGGTGGTCGGCGGCGAGGTGCGACTGAACTTCGCCACGGGCAAGACGCTCACGACGACTTCGCCGCTCGACACAAGCTTTGGGTTGCCGGGTGTCAACTTCACGTCGAGCGGCACGGCGCAGACCTCGCTCGGCTACGAATTCAATTTCGAGGTTGGCGTGGATGCCGACGGACCCTTCCTCCAGGTCGGGAATGCCAACGAACTGAAAGTCACGCTCGACGCGAAGATTCCCGACCTGAATGCACAGGCGAATCTCGGTCCGCTGCATTTCAACGCGACCGATCTCGCCGGCGCGCCGACCTCGCTGCACGGCGTTTTCGGTATCGACCTATTTAAACCGGGCTTCTCCGGAACCAACGTCAAGCTGCGCCCGAGCGACCTGACGAGCGGCCCGGACTTTGTCGATGTGACCTTGAGCGGCAATGCCAACGTGCACCTCAAGCTCGTAGGTGACTTTGGCAACGCGACGCTGCCGGACCTGCAGACCGACTTCCATTTCGACTGGGGCTTCAACACCGCGCCGGTGAACCCCGGCGACACGAACGCGAACTTCGGCAACGTGCCGACGGTCAAGTTCGAGAACGTGAACATCGGCCTCGGCTCGTTCTTCTCGGAATTCGCGGCGCCGGTCCTCGAGAAGGTGCGCCAAATTTCCGAGCCGCTCCAGCCGGTCATCGATGCGGTGCAAAAGCACATCCCGGTGCTCTCGTTTTTCAAGGGCATCTTCCCGACGGTCCCGGACACGCTCATGGACATCGCGCTGGCCACCGGCACGATCACGCAGGCGGAGGCGGACCAATTCGATGTCCTCGCGAAGATCATCGACATCGCCAATGCCGTCCCGACGAACGTCGACCCAAATGTGCGGATCGACCTCGGCAGCTTCCAGCTCTCCGGCGGGGCGGACCCGCGCGGGTCGCTTTTCAAGCTGGCCGAGCAGGTCACGACCACGGTCCGCACCGCGTTCACCGCCATCCAGCAGAATGCACTCGCGGCGCAATTCCTGAACAGCCTCGAGGACTTCCCGACCGATATCCCGGGCACGACGGACGAGGGGCAGGGCTTGCAGTTCCCGATCCTCGATAATCCGCAGACCGCCCTTGGGATGCTGCTGGGGAAAGAGGTGGACTTGTTCACGCTGGATAACGCCACGCAGCGGATCAAGCTCTTCGATGTGGATCAGTTCATCCGCATCTGGGGGCCGCTCGGCGTGCGGGTGGAGGGTAAGGGCGATATTCGTTACGAGCTCGATTTCGGTTTCAACACGCGCGGGCTCGCGCAGGCAATCGCGGGCGGTGACTTCGACCCCAGCAAAATATTCAACGGCTTCTACATGGTGGTGCCGCAGGAAAATGGGCAGCCGATCGCGATGGCCGAGTTGAACGCGGACATCAACGTCTCGCCCGCGGCGAGCATTTACGTCGCCGAGATCGGCGTCGGCGGCGGGGTGCATGCGAATGTGCAGGTCTCCTTCACCGATCCCGACGGCAACGGCAAAGTGCAGCTCGACGAGTTCATCAACCAGTTTGCCATGGGGCCGTTCCGGGTTTTCGCCGCGAGCGGCCGGCTCACCTCCGCCCTCAGCGCCTACGTCAAGATCGGCGTGGAGCTTCCCGGGCCGCTGCCGGATATCGACCAGACTTTCCGCATCAGTCTCCCGGACGTCACGCTGGTCGATTTTAACTTCACTGGAACCGACAAGCCGAAGCTGGCCTCCATCTTCCAAGGGGTCACGATTCTCAATATGGGGCCGGAGGCTCCGCAGCGCCTCTACGGCAATCTCACCGACGGGGTGGAAAGCTTCGACGTCCGGCACGTGAGCGGCGCGGCGGGGAGCGAGCGGATCGGCATCAACTATCTCGCCGGCAACACTTCCAACGGGCAGGAATTTTACGAATACGCCGATGTCGGCACGGAAATCCGCGGCACCGGCGGCGCGCAAGCCGACCGCATCACGCTCGCTGCCGACGTGCTCACTCGCGCGGTGCTGAGCGGCGGCGAGGGGAATGACTACCTGCGCGGCGGGCAGAACGACGACACGCTCAACGGCGACGCGGGAATCGACGTGCTCATCGGCAACGCGGGCAATGACTCGCTCTCCGGCGGGCCCGGCCAGGATGAACTGGAAGGCGGCCCCGGCTCGGATGTGCTCGATGGCGGCGCGGACACCGACGCGGTGAGCTATCGCAGCGCGGCCGCGGCGGTGACGGTGAATCTCACGACGGGCGTCCACGGCGGCGACGCGGCGGGCGACACGTTTATTTCCATCGAGCGCATCGAGGGATCGAACGGCTTCGGCGACACGCTCATTGGCGCAAGTGGGCACGACGATCTCTCGGGCCTAGGCGGCGACGACCGGCTGGAAGGCCGCGCGGGCGACGATTTCCTCGAGGGCGGCCCGGGCGCCGACTACCTCGACGGCGGCGACGGCACCGACCTGCTCAGCTACATCGATTCGAAGGCGGCCGTGAACATCAACCTCGCCACGCTCACCGCCAGCGGCGGCGACGCGCAGGGTGACACGATCCTCGCCGTGGAGATGGTCCAAGGCTCGCCGTTCAACGACACGCTGACCGGCAGCGACGGCGCGAACTATCTCGATGGTCTCGAAGGCAACGACACCGTCGCGGCGGCGGGCGGGGATGATTTTGTCGTGTTCAGTCACGGCGTCGATTCGCTCGATGGCGGCGCGGGGCGCGACGTCCTTTCGGCGGCGCAGTCGATCGATGGCGTGAAGATCAACCAACCCGCCGGCACCGGAGCGCACGGCCGCGCGCTGGTGCTGCCGACGGGGCCCGTCGCGGGGTTTGAGGAGCTAATCGGGAGCCAGTTCGAAGATGTGCTCATCCTCGGCGCTGGCGTCTCGCGGCTGGAAGGCGGAGCGGGTGACGACTTTCTGGATGTCGGCACGCTCCGCGGCCCGACGCAGGATCCCGAGCGCAACGACGTGATCCTCGGCGGCGCGGGGTTCGACACGATCAGCGTCGATTTTTCCGATCAGACCGCGGCGATCCTCATCACCACCGGGCCGACGCGATCGCTCAGCTTTCCCGGCGGCGCGAGCGTGTTGGATTTTGAAGGCGTGCGCGACATCGCCACGGGCAGCGGCAACGACGTGCTCGATCTGCGCGTGAAGGCGCCGAATGACGTGCTCTGGTATTCCAATTTCCAAGGGCACTACGTCAGCAGCGGCAGCGGGAACGACGTGATTCACACGGGCAGTTTCTTGATCCTCGATCCCGCATTCCCCGGCGACAGCAAAAAGGGCCGCGGAGCGAGCGACACGATCTACTCCGGTGACGGCGATGACGTGGTGCGCGCGGGCGACTTCGGCGATTTCGTGGACGCCGGGCCGGGCGATGACTTCGTGGACGCGGGCAACTACCCCGACACGGTGCAGGGTGGTTCGGGCAACGACTACATCGTCGCCGGCGGAGCATTGTTTTCCAAGAACCCCCCGGGGCCTTTCTTCGACGTCTTCGGCTACCCGACCGGCGGCGTGACGGGCGACACGCTCAACGGCGGCGACGGCGTGGACACGGTGGATTTCAGCGGCGTCTTCCTGATCTCGGCCGGCCGGCCGCTCGGCGTGCAGGTGGACCTCGCCAACGGCCAGTGCCTCGTCGGCGCGATCGGCTACAGCGCAACCAATTTTGAAAATATCGTCGGCACCAACTACGGCGACTCGCTGACCGGCACGGCGGGCGACAACACCTTCTGGCCGCTGCGCGGCGGCGGCTACATCAGCGCGGTGACGAGCGGGCCGGACTACATCGACGGGCGCGGCGGCATCGACACGCTGGTCCTCGACTTCTCGACGACCGACGTTTACGGCGCGGTGACGCTGGGTACGGGCGGCGTCTCGCGCGCGGGCCTGGCCGGTCAGCCCAGCGCCGACGGCTACAGCTTCACCGGCGTCGAACGCTTCCTCATCACCGGCACGAGCAAGAACGACTCGCTCGGCAGCGCTTTCCACAATGGCACCGGCTGGGACGACATCCTCTACGGGCTCGGCGGCGACGATTACCTCGGCGGCGGGATGGGGGGCGACCGGCTCTACGGTGGCGACGGGAACGACACGATCAGCGGCCAGGGCCTCAGCAGCGGCCCGACCTACAGCTACAACGTCAATGGCCTCGACATCTTTGACGGCGGGCCGGGCGACGACTTGGTGGAAAACGTCGCGTTCGCCACGTTCGGCCTGCCCCCGGCGCTCGGCGCGGATGCGATTATGCAGCTCGATGGCGGCCCGGGCTTCGATACGTTCTCGGCGGATTTTTCCAACCAGACCGTGCCGATCGTCTGGAACGACGCCACGCCGACGGACTTCACGTTTGCCAATGGCACGTATGCGCACGGCTTCGAGCGGCTCAAACACATCGTGGGCGGGTCGGCGAATGACTCCTTCACGTCGACGGCGGGCCGATTCGACAATTCCTTCCACGGCAGCGGCGGCGACGACACCTTTTCACCGGGCCTCGGCAGCGACTACGTCGAGGGCGGGCCGGGCACCGACACGGTGATCGTGGATTTTTCCGTCAACGACACGCCGGACCTGACGGGCCTCACGAACGACGGCGGCCAGGCCATCTGGCGGGCGCTGGTCGCCAACGGCGCGGTGAAGCCCGACTATCTTTTCTACCGCACCGTCGAGGCGCTGCAGATCACCGGCACGAGCAAGGCCGACGCGATTATCGGCACCGACGGCAGCGACCGCCTCATCGGCCTCGGCGGCAATGACACGCTTTTCGCCGGCGGCGGCACCAGCAACTCCGGCGCCGACTACATCGACGGCGGCGACGGCAACGACACCATCCGCGGCGCCTACAACGCGCCCTCCATTGGCGACACCCTGCTCGGCGGCGCGGGCGACGACAGTTTCCTGCCCCGCACCGGTAGCGACATCGTCTCCGGCGGGCCGGGCAACGACACGATCAACGGCAACGATTTTCCGAGCGGCGGCTACGGGAACGATGTGTTCGACGGCGGCGACGGCGACGACTTGGTTTATAACGTCTTTCCGGGCGGGAACCTCGCCAGCAACACGAATCAAGGCTCGGTGAAGATGCAACTCGATGGTGGCGCCGGCTTCGACACGCTCGGGGCGGACTTCGGCAATCAGACGCAGGGGGTCACCTTCATCGGCGGGCAGACGAACTCGATGGAGTTCACCGATGGCAGCTACTTCCGGAACTTCGAGATGATGAGCGTCGTCATCTTCGGCTCGGGCAACGACAACATCGTCCTGCCCGGCCGGGTGAGTAACGCGCTGCACCTCGGCAATGGCGACGACACCATCAACCCCGGCCTCGGCGATGACTACCTCCAAGGCGGCGGCGGGTCCGATTTGCTCATCCTCGACTACTCCGTGGGCGACACGAACCTCACCGGGGTGTTGTTTGAAGGAGGCAACTACTACGTCCGGCGCGACCTGACGACCAACGCGATCGTGGACCGCCTCTTCGCGCAGGACTTCGACCGTGTGCAGATCACCGGCGGATCCAAAGCGGACTTCTTCTACGGCAGCAACCTCCCCGACATCATCTACGGCAACGGCGGCAACGACACGATCACCGCATTCAATGGCGATGACCTCATCGACGGCGGCGACGGCGACGACACGATCGACGTGAGTTTTGGAAATCACACCGTCAACGCCGGGCCGGGCAACGACTCGGTAAAGCTCGACATCGGCGACACGAGCGGCCGGCTCGACAAACTCGATGGCGGCGCCGGCACGGACACGCTCCTCAGTTGGAACATCGACAACGCCACCGTCCCGATCCTCTTCGACAGCCGCGCCCCCACTTCGATCGAACTCACGAACGGCGCTTACGCGCGCAATTTCGAAAACATCGGCAACCTCCGCACCGGCAGCAGCAACGACGTGATCACGCAGCTCGGCCGTGTGAACAACGACATCCGCACCGGCAACGGCAACGACATCGTCCGACCGGGCCTCGGCATCGACTACTTCGACGGCGGCGGCGGCACCGACACGCTCTTCCTCGACTACTCGGTCGGCGACGACGGGACGCTCACCGGCGTCGTCTCCGATGCGAACGGCTACATCCGGCGCAACGTCTCGAACAACGCGATCGTGGATCAGCTCAACACGGCGAATGTCGAAAGTTTCCAAGTCATCGGCACGGTAAAGAATGACATTTTTAACGGACCCGGCGGCGACGACTTTTTCGATGTGCGACGCGGCAGCGACAACGTGGACGCTGCCGCCGGCATCGACACGCTCAAGCTCGACTGGAGCACGATGACCACCGGCACGCAGGGCGCGAATTTTTCCGCGCTGAACGCCGCCACCGGCACCGGCACGCTGACCACGTCCGACGCCGCGAATTTCCAGGTCGTGTTCTCGAACTTCGAGAAGTTCGACTTTACCGGCACCGGCCTCGCCGACACGCTGCGCGGCCTCGCGCTCGCCGACACGCTGCGCGGCGGCGGCGGCAACGACTATCTCGAAGGCGGCGACGGCGCGGACGTGCTCGACGGCGGTGCCGGCAATGATTACCTCGAAGGTGGCGAAGGCGTGGACATCCTCGACGGCGGCGACGGCAACGACACGCTCTACACCGACAGCCCCATCCTCGGGCAATGGGCGAGCAGCGTGATCGCCTTCACCTCGCAGTTCAGTTCCAACGGTTTCGCCGCCGCGAACATGCTCGGCGTGCCCGACTGCTTCCGCGTGGACAACCCCAACGACACCCTAAAAGTCTGGGCAGCGGCGGCGCCCAACGGCACGGTCGAGCAGCTCACGCTCGGCTACGCCAGCCCGGTGCTGGCCACTGGCGTGGTGGTGCGCGAGACGAATGGCAATGGCTTCGTCACTCGCATTGATCTGCTGGACACCAACGACGTTTTCCACACCGTCTTCTCCGGCGTCGATCCGAGTCCGAAGGGCACGGTCGTCGATGCCTTGTTCTCTTTTGCGCAGACGGATTATCTCGTCAAAGGAGTGAAGGTCTTCGTGGACACGAACCTCTACATTTCCACGCAACGTGAGCAGATCGATGCGGTGCAATTGATCGGCTACGGCGCGCGCGCCGGCACGATCGCCGAGCAGCTCATCGGCGGCGGGGGCGACGACACGTTCTTCGTCTCCTCCCTCGGCGTTAGCGTCGTGGAAGCGGCGGGCGGCGGCCTCGACACGATCCGCGCGTATGTCGACACCACGCTGCCGGCGGAGGTGGAAAATCTCGTTCTGCTCGGCGGAGCGGCGCGCGGCACCGGCAACGCGCTCGCTAACGTGATCACCGGAAATGCATTCGCCAACGTGCTCGACGGCGGCCCGGGTGCGGATCGGCTCGAAGGCGGCCCTGGCGACGATACGTATCTCGTCGACACGATTGCCGATATCATCTCCGAGCAGGCCGGCGAAGGCGTGGACTCCGTGCGCGCCGTTTCCGATTACGTGCTGGGCGCGAATCTGGAGAACTTGATTCTGGAAGGCCGCGCCGTGAGCGGAACGGGCAATGCGATCGCGAACATCCTCACGGGGAACGCGCGCAACAACGACCTCCACGGCGGCGACGGCGCGGATGTGCTCACCGGCGGCACCGCGGTCGGCCTCGCCGGATCGCGCGAGGTCGATCTCCTCGATGGTGGCGCGGGGGCGGACACCTTCGTGCTCGGGGATGCGGATTTCCGCTACTACGACGATCGTTCATCGCTCACGCCGGGCACGGATTCCTATGCGCGCCTCGTGGATTTCACACCTTCGCAAGGCGACAAACTCCGGCTCAAAGGCACTGCCGCGGAGTATTTCCTCGGGACGTCGCCCATCCCCGGCGTAACTGGCAGCGCGCTTTTCCACGATACGAATTTCGATGGCCTGCTCGACGCCACCCACGACGATCTCCTTGCCATCCTCGAATCTCCCGACGTGCTCACCCCGGCCAACACCATCCATGCGGCACTCTTTATTTAGTCTCACGCTTCTCACGATCCTCCTCTCGGCCGCGCAGGCCGATATCACCACGACGTGGAATGGCAGCGCTGGCAACTGGACGGATTCCGCGCGCTGGAGCGGCGGCGTATTTCCGAACAACAGCGGACCGAACCTCTACCATGCCGTGATCGGCGCGGGAACCGTCACGCTTTCCCAGGCCGTGAGCATCAATCAATTCACGCTCAGTGGAGGCACTCTCACGGGAAGTGGCAGCATCACTCTTACCGCGGGACTCGTGAATTCCATCACGGGCGTGGCCACCCTCGGTGGAGGAACGATTTTCGGCGGCATGGGAGCCACGATCGCCGTGCAACCAGGCGCTTCGTTCACGGTGCTCGATGGCGCGAACTTCTTCGCGCAGGCCTCCGCCCCCGCGTCCACGCTCGCCAACGCCGGCACCCTCATCGCACGCAACACCTCCGGGCCGGGCTTCACGACCGTGGACGCCACTTTCAACAACACGGGCGCCCTTCGCGTGGAAAACACCGCCACTTCGCACACCCTGTCGCTGGCGGGTGGTGGGGCGCTGGGAGGTAGCGTGCACCTCGATGCCGCCACGACGCTCGAACTTGGCGGCACGTTCGACATTCCAGCAGGCACGACATTTACCGGCACGGGAACAGTCGTCGTCGCCGGCACTACGACCCCCGTCGGAAATCTCGTCGTGCCCAACTTGGCGGTTCCGGTCGGCACCCTTCGCCTTTCGGGGCAAAGTCTTGCCGTCACGGGCAACGCGTCGATCGGCGATTTCGGGACTCTGGCGCTGCAAATTCGAGGCACCGGCGCACTCACCGACAAGCTCAATTGCGGCGGCGCGATGTCGGCCTACGGAACCCTCGCGGTCTCCCTCGGTGGCGGCTTCACGCCTGCAGTCGGCGACACTTTCGACATTCTGGATTTCGCAAGTTTCACGGGCACGTTCGCGAGCGTGCAGTTACCACCGCTGCCCGTTGGCAGATTCTGGCAAACGGACAGTCTCTACACTGAGGGCCGGTTGGCCGTAAGCTCGATTCCGGCGAACTACGCCGCGTGGCAGGCCACCTACGGCGCAGGCGCATTTACAGTGGACGACGACGGTGATGGCATCGCCAACGGCCTCGAATTCCTGCTCGGCACAAACCCGAAATCCAATCCCAGCGTTGGACAGCCTCCTCTTGTCGAACTGCCTCCCATCAAAGGGGGCAACGTCACGACCCGCATCACCTTCTCCATCCCTGAGTTTCCTGCCACTGACGCCCACTATCGCCTGAAGGCGAGCGACGATCTGGTGGCTTGGACGCTGATTGCCAGCAAGGACGGCGCTGGCCCGTGGAGCGGCAGCGCCACCGTGACGAGTGATGCGCCCGCCGGCGGATTCACACGAATCACCGTCGCCGAAACGCTTTCTGCCAGCGCAGTGAAGCGATTTCACCGGCTTGAGGCAGTGGAGCCGTAAAGTGCTACCGAAAGGATAGGGAAAAACAAGGCAAGGCGGCGGCGACAGGGTGGTGATTTTGATTGGCGGGCATGGTGGCAACTAGGCATGTCACCATGCCTGGTGACGGGAAATCGATTGATTGGTCTGCCGTCCGGACGCTGGCCGTAGCGGTCGGTGTGCGAGAGGCGGCGCGTTAGCAGCCTCGCTTCATCAAGTCGGCTCAACGCGATAAAGCGGCGGCAGTGGATGTGCTGGGGTATGACAAACAGGCGGTCGTTGTGATTGGGTCGCGACTAACAGAGGTTGGTTGTGGTCGACGGTTTTCGCTAGCGTTGGCTTGCGGCCGAGACTGCCGTTGCCGAATGTTGCCGAATAGCGCGCAGAACCACGCGATTTTTTGCGAACTCCTCTCATCGGCTGTTAACCCCTGTGTTTATCAGCATTCTAGAGGGAATCACACAGCGCGCCCGGCGCGGCTCGAACGCGCAACCTGCGGTTTAGAAGACCGCTGCTCTATCCAGTTGAGCTACGGGCGCTCTTAATCTGTAACGGCGCAAAAAGAACGAATTCTGGGAACAGCAGAATTTGGTGCGCCGCCATAACGGCGTTTTTTATGCCCGGACCTTCGCACACGGGCGAGAAAAATGGAACCCCGACTTCATTGTGGCCGCCGGGAACGTCGCGTATGAAAAAGGCTCGGACAAGGTGAATGTCTTCAAGGGCGATCCGATATCCTGCGACGGCGACTACATCAGATCCCCGTCGGAAGGTCCCGACGCGTCAAAGACGCGGTTTTTCCCCGCCCTACGGCAGCAGGCGTGACTGGAGACGCTAGAAGCGCTTCAGGTTGCCGCCGTCCGGGCGGGTCAGCGTCACTCACGTCATGCCCAGCCCCAAGAAGCCGTTGAGCTTGAGACTTTCCGAGGCGCGGAGCGAGGGAGTGAATATCATGACGCAGCTGGCGAACAGCCACAGTGCGGCGAAGCAGGAGCGTGCCACCGTCCACGAGCCCGCCCGCTTCACGCCAGCCCGCATCCGCGCACGGATGGAGATTGACAGGTGCACCGGGGCCGAACCAGCGAGTTTGGAATGGGTAATCATGGCTTTCACAGGCCACTACGGAATTCTCCCCCCGGGTGTCGAAAAAACTTGCCCACCCGACCCGCCCAACGCTCGCGCGCTCATTCGATCTACGACGGCGGCTTGATCCGGTGAATGGTGACGTCGCCCGTACTCCCGATGTCCCGCGAGAGTTGGGTGAGATTCACGACTTGCCCGGCGATTTTGATCGGCCCAAATCGTTCCGCGACAAAACCAAAATGGTCCGTGTTGTTGAGGAAAGATGAGGTGCCATACACATGCCCGGCAATGGTGATGCTCGCGATGCGGGCGAAGACGTCGGGCTTTGAATCTCCGAGCGGGTCGAAGACATCGTTCCCATCGCCGAAATTGACGTTGTCCGCATTGAGACCAGTTCCGCCCGGCGCGCCATCCGCCCCATAATTTCTCCCGCCCATGACGATGCTGCTCGCCACCCAGTCCCCGCCCACGGTCACCGGACCACAACGGGAATCTCCCGTAAGGCCGATAATCACGGCATGCTGCACGTTTCCGCCGATCGCGATTCGCAGAATATCAAACTGGCTAAATGTCGCATTCTGCCCCCTGCTGATGGTCACCGGTGACGCCCCTGTCCCACCGGTTTGAGGGCGGCCAATCAGGCTGCCTTTCACCACGATGCTCACTCCGGAATTCCCGCTAATTTCGATGGTGCCCGAAGATTTCAAAAATCCGTTGCCGTTCACCCCCGCCACGATCGAACCCCCGATAAGGATAACCGCGGCCTTGGTCTGCGCGTATCCCTGAATGATGCCGGTTTCGCTCGCCTTCTGGCTCCCAGATACGCTCCCACCAATGAGATCGTGGCCAATGCTGATGGTTTGAAAATCTCCAAATCGGATCGACCCCGTGTCATCCGCGCTCCCGCCGATGACGGACCCACCCACAATCAAATGATCCATCCGAGTGGAACTTCCTACACCCCCCGAACTGACACCCGTCCCACCCACTACATCATGTCCGATTTTCACCATCGCCAGACCTGTTTCCCCGGCACCGACCCTCCCGCTATAGTCCCCACTCCCGCCGATCACGGAACCACCCACCATGAGCGTTTTGATCTCTTCGCCCGAAGCGACAATTCCAGACCCAAGCCCCGACCCTCCAATGACACTGTGTTTCACCACGGCCAGACCGATGCCGTAACTGTTCGTCACCTGGCCGCTGCTCTCACCCGCGCCCCCGACAACCGAACCGCCGATCATGACGCTTTGCATTAGCCGCTTCACCGAAAGCACTCCGGATTCCAGGCCCCCGCCCCCGACAATGTCGAAGCGGATTTTCACCGGCCCAGCCGTTCCAGTGCAAAAGATCTCACCACTGTGATCGAACATGCCGCCAATGATCGATCCTCCAATGGTGATCTGCCCGATCTTTCCATATTCGTCGTCAGTCACACTTGGGTCCGTCCCCGTTACTTGCAGGTGCGCATTGTCAAAGCTCCCGCGCACCGTGAGGGCGCCGAGCGCGCCCACGATGTGGCTCTCCAGGTTGCCGCCCGCTTGCTGCGTATCCGTCCGGCGCACGCCCATGGAACTCACCTCCAAGCTTTTTACACCGGTCGTGGTCGAGTCAGCATCGCCCGCATGGATCCGCCCGAGATCTCCCACGATGCGCACCATCCCCAAATCGTGCCCCGTCGAATCAATCCACCCGATGTCCGCCAGCCCATCGCCGCCCGCACCGCGCACCGTCGTCACGGTAATGTTCGCCCCATCAAAACCGCCGGCGCTCAAATTGATCCGTTGCACCCGATCGTGCGTGCCGTCCGTGCCCACGGTGAAAATGGATGCGTCCAGCGTGCCCACGGAGACCGAAATCGTGACCCGGTCCCCGTCGTAGTCCGTGTATTTGGCAGTGTGTGCATTGACGATCGTGATCGCGGGAGCGATGCGCGACTCGAGAACTTCAATTCTGGAATGATAGTGCATAGGTGGTCCTTTTGTGTGGATGGAAAAACTGGAGTCCGGTGACGACCTCCTGGTCACGTGATCGGCGCGATCTTGTGCACGCTCACGTCCCCGGTACTGGCGATGTTCTGCAAAGGCGCCGTGAGGCTGAGCGTGTGCCCGGCGATCTTGATCGGCCCAAATTCCTCCGCGACAAAACCAAAATGGTCCGTAGTACTAATCGCGTCCGCGGTCCCGTAGACTTGCCCCGCGATGGTGATGCTCGCGATGCGTGCGTGCACGGGCAAGTGGTCGGAGACGGAATTGAAAACATCGTATTGGTTCCCGAAATTCACGTTGTCCGCATTGCTTCCCGTTCCTCCCGGCGCGCCATCCGCCCCGTAGTTGGAACCGCCAAAGACGAGGCTGCTGGCCACCCAGTCCCCACCCACGGTGACCGGCCCACAGCGGGCGTCGCCGAGGAGATTAACCATCAGGGCGTATCGCACGTCGCCGCCGATGGAAATGCGGCTGAAATTTGCCCCGCTGCGAATCGTCACTAATTGCGCGCCGCTCGCCATAGCTCCGGCGTGGCCGAGCAACCCTCCCTTAACCGTGAGATTGATCGGGTACGATCCGTCCAACTGGAGGCTGCCTGAGTCCACCAGTGCGCCACTGCTATTGTCCTGCCCGGCGATGATCGACCCGCCGACCGTGATGGTCGCCAGCGCGGTGAAGGCATACGCGAAAATCGTACCCGCTGCCTCGGCCGACTCTGCCCCGTTGATGGTTCCCCCGATGATATCGTGGCCCACACTGATGGAGATGAAATCCCCGGAACTGATGAGGCCCGTCGCATTCGCACTCCCGCCAATCAAGGAGCCACCGATGATCACACGCTCCAGGCGCGTCATGGAGAAAACGATGCCTGACCCTTCCGCCGTGCCCCCCACCACGTCGTGACCCACTTTCACCAATTTCATCCCCGTCTCTCCAGTCGTAATATACCCCGCGGCGGGGCCGATGCCGCCAATCACGGAGCCACCCACCACCACGGTGTCGACCCTTTCGTTCGAGCCGACACCGCCCGATCCCTGGCCCGTGCCACCGACGATATTGTGCTTAATCGCCAGCAACTTGATGCCGACGGTGCTTTTCACCACTCCTCCAGAATCGCCTGCTCCCCCCACGACTGAACCTCCCACCAGGATGCTATCCACTTCTCCCGTGCCGAAGAGCACTCCGGAATTGGGCCCGGTGCCGCCCACCACGTCGAAACGAATCTTCACCGTCCCAATCGGCCCCGAGGTGAAAATCTGGCCGCTATTGGGAAGGACACCGCCGATGATGGAACCCCCGATGGCGATCTGCCCTATCCTCCCGTTTACGTCCTCCTTTACTGCCGGATCGGCTCCGGTCACCTGCAGATACGCGCCGATGATGTTTCCACGAACCGTCAACGCCCCCAGCCCGCCGATGATGTGGCTCTGGAGATTCCCTGCCTGTTGCGTTTCAATGCCGAGCGCTCCCATGGAACTCACGGTCAGCGCTCTCAGCCCGGCGGTCGTCGCGTCGGAGTCGCCCGCATCGATCCGTCCCAGATCGCCTTTGATTCGCACCATGCCCAAGTCGTGCCCGGTGGAGTTGATGTAACCGACATCTGCCAGCCCATCCCCACTGGGACCTCGCGCCACGGCCACAGTGATGTCGGCCCCGTCGAACCCGCCCCCGCTCAAGTTCAGCCGCTGGATCTGGTCATGCATCCCATCGGATGCCGTCACGAATAGCCCGGCGGTGAGCGTCCCCGTCGACACCATCACTGTCACCCGGTCGCCGTCATAGTCCGTGAACTTGGCGGTGTGTGCATTGACGATCGTGATCGCCGGGGCGATGCGCGATTCGAGAACTTCAATTCTGGAATGATAGTGCATAGGTGGTCCTTTCGTGCAGGTGAGAAAATAAGGCGGGCGGGGCGACGGCCTCCGTCACGTGATGGGCGCAATCTTGTGCACGCTCACGTCCCCGGTGCTGGCGATGTTCTGCAAGGGCAGCGTGAGACTGAGTGTGTGGCCGGCAATCTTGATCGGCCCAAATTCTTCCGAGACAAAACCAAAATGATCCGTGGCGCTGATCGCGTCTGTAGTCCCATAGACCTGCCCCGCGATGGTGATGCTCGCGATGCGCGCGTGCGCGGGCAACTCCTCGTGGTTGGAATCGAAGACATCGTATTGGTCCCCGAACTTCACGTTGTCCGCATTATTTCCGGTGCCGCCATACACGCCATCCGCACCATAGTTGGAGCCACCAAAGACGAGGCTGCTGGCAATCCAGTCCCCACCCACCGTCACGGGTCCGCATCGGCCATCGGCCTTGAAGTCGGCGATCAGGGCGTATCGTGCGTCTCCGCCAATCGAAATCCGGCTAAAATCCACCCCGTCGCGCTGGTGTGACCGCTCGCTGCGAATCGTTACGAGTTGCGGGCCGATCGCCCCGCCTCCGGCGTGGCCAATCAAGCCTCCCTTGATGGTGATGCCCACCGCGTACGATCCAAGAACGCTGATGGCGCCCGAGTCCACCAGCGTGCCGCTGCTGTAGTCCTGCCCGGCGATGATGGATCCGCCGACGAAGATGGTCGCCGGCGCTGAATACGCATACACACGAATCTTGCCCGTTTCGAAAGCCGATTCCGTCCCGTCGATGGTCCCCCCGATGATATCGTGGCCCACACTGATGGACAGGAAATCCCCGGAATCAATATAGCCCGTTTGATCGGCGCTTCCGCCAACCAGGGAGCCGCCGATGATCACATGGTCCATGCCCGAGTTGGAAGTAATGCGGCCTGACGACATCGCCGTGCCGCCCACCACGTCGTGCCCCACTTTCACCACCTTGAACCCTGTCTCTCCTGCCTCGACTACCCCACTGGAGGGGCCGCTGCCGCCAATCACGGAGCCGCCCACCACCGCGGTCTCAATCCCTTCGCCCGAGCCCGATTCCGTGCCCGAGCCCCCGACGACATTGTGCTTCACGGCCAGCAGTTTGATTGCCCAGTTGCTTTTCACCCGCCCTCCAAAATCGCCCATTCCTCCCACGATCGAACCTCCCACGAGGACGCTATCCACTTCCCCCAGGCCGAAGAGCACTCCGGAATTGGGCCCAGTGCCGCCCACTACGTCGCAGCGAATCTTCACCGTCCCAATCGTCCCCGTGGCAAAAATCTGCCCACTGTTCGGGAGCACGCCGCCGATGATGGAGCCCCCGATGACGATCTGCCCAATCCTCCCGTCCACGTCTTCGGTTTCTCCCGGAACGGTTCCGGTCACCCGCAGATGCGCGCCGATGAAGTTGCCGCGAATCGTCAAGGCCCCCAGCCCGCCGATGATGTGGCTTTGGAGATTGCCGGCCTGCTGCGTTTCAATCCCGAGCGCGCCCATGGAACTCACGGTCAGCGCCTTGAGCCCGGCCGTCACCGCATTGGAGTCGCCAGCATCGATCCGCCCCAGATCGCCCTTGATTCGCACCGTACCCAGATCGTGCCCGGTCGAGTTGAGGTAGCCGATATCCGCCAGCCCATCCCCGTTGGGGCCTTGCACCACCGCCACGGTGACGTCGGCCCCGTCGAACCCGCCTCCACTCAAGTTCAGCCGCTGGATCTGGTCATGCGTCCCATCGGATGCTGTGATGAATAGCCCGGCGGTGAGCGTCCCCGTCGACACCATCACGGTCACGCGATCGCCATCGTAGTCCGTGAACTTGGCGGTGTGCGCATTGACAATCGTGATCGCGGGGGCGATGCGCGATTCGAGCATCTCGATTCTGGAGAGGTGCACGGGGGCCGAACCAGCGAGTTTGGAATGCGTAATCATGGCTTTCACAGGCCACTACGGAATTCCTCTGCCGGGGGTGTCGAAAAAACTTTACCAGTCATCCCACGCCCGTGCGTCAGGTTGGCGTGAACGGTCCGAACGGCAGGACGCGTCTCGCCTGCAGATGACCATCCGGGCAACGGCTATATCTCTATTCGAATTTCCCTAAAATTCCGGCGCCGCCCCCAGCTTGCGCAGGGCCTCGCGCAACTCCGCGAGGTTCCAGCGGAAGACGGCGTTGGCGCGTGTCCCGGCGTAGATCAAACCCGGCGTGAATCGCACGGACGCCGCGGCGCGCGGCTCGGGGAATGGGAGATTGACGAGCGTGCGCGCGCCACCTGTCTCGACAACCGCCAGTGCGAACGGCGCGACATCGAGGACCAGCGCGTTGCCGTCCGGCGAAAAGGCCGCGACGCCGCGCAGTTTGCCGGTGACTTTTCGCGGCAGCGTCCATTTTTCCTGCCACGTGCCGGCCGCGTAGAGCCGCCAGGTGTCGTCGCTGCCGAGCAGCAGCCACCGCCCGCACGGGCTGAAATGCACGACGCCCGTCTGCGGGAGTTCCTTCACCACGACGCCGCGGCGCGCATCCCATACGGCGGCGCCGCCGCTTTCGGGAAATCCCGCGGCGACCCACGCGCCGTCCGGGCTGACGGCGAGCGCGCCGGCGCTGCCGGAATTCCCGCCGGGGCCGGGTGCGCTGGAGACGCGGGGCCCTGCGAGTTCGCGCACGGATTTCACGTCGGGCCAATGCGCGACGCCGCAGCGGCCCGCGGTGTTCTCGATGGCGATTGTGCCGTCTTTGCCCAGGCAGAATCGCCGCGGCATCCACGCGGGATCGATGGGGATCGCGGTGCGCGGCGGGCCGTCGGGCGCCGGAATGTTGGGCGCGAGGGTGGCCGTATCATCCGAGTCCTCGGAACGGGCGGGGCTTTGCGCAAAGGCGCGCGCATCGAGCAGCACAAAGCCCTTGTCGTTCATAGTGACAACTCCGGTTTCATCCGGCGTGAACGCTGCGCCGCGCCATCGCCGCCGCCAGCCCGTGCTCGCGGTCTTGCTGCTATTCGGCGCTCCGGGGCGGGCATGGAGCCACACGCCGGAATCCATCAGCAGTACGTCCGATTTCGCGGCGACATCGATTTCCCACGACTCGAATGCGCCGACCACCGTCCCGCCGAATGTCTGCACGCCGAGCGGCAGTTCCTGCCGCAGAAATCGCACGCGGCCCGCGCGGTCCGTCGTGGCCAGCCGGGTGCCGTCGCGGGAAAGGGCGTGGCCGGTCAGTTCGGTCGATTCGAGATAAGCCTGATGCTCCGCCGAGACGCGAGTCAGCCCGTCCTCGCTCACGCTGAGGAACGCGAGGCCGTCGGCAAACATGCCCAGGCGCGTGATCGCGGCGCTGTGCCGCAGCGTGTCGATAGGCGTTTTGAAATCGCTGAAACCACTGCAAAGTCCCACGCCGCCGTTGGCCGTCCCGGTTAGGATCCGCTGCCCGTTGGACTGCCACATCGCGCGTGTAACCGCGGACGGCGCGGGAAGAACGTTGATGGTCTCGCCGGTCGCGAGCGTCTGCATGTGCTGCGCTCCGTCGCGGAAAACGGCACACGTTTCCTTGAGTGGGTTCACCACGAAAAAATCACGCGGCTGTGCGCTGTCACGGATCACTTTGTCCGGCTCGCGGTTCAGCGACGCGAGCACGAGCGCGCCGGCGGGATGTTCGCTGCCCGGTGGCAGGCGCAGCGCGACGACTTTGTCTCCACGTGGCAGGACGGAATGAAACCCGTTCGCCGCGGACGCATGGGTCTGCCAGCGGCGGACGAGCTTGGCCTCGGGCATCTGGCCGGTTTGTTTCGCGACCGTGAACACATTGCCGCCGTAGTCGTAGATGCGCAGCAGGCCGTTGGCGGATTGAACCGCCAGCAGCCTGCCGGTCGAGCTGAACTCGATCATCGCCGGCTCGCCGTCGCCGGGCGTGCGTGTAGCCACCTCGTCGATAATCGCGGCGTCCGCGCCGGACTCCGTGCGAATGACATGGATCTTTCCCTCGAGCGAATAAGCGGCCGCGTTCAGGGAGCTACTGAAGGCCAGCGCGCGGATATCCGGCGGTAGCGCAAGCGGTGGCTCAATCAGCTCGAACGAGCGCGACGTGAGCAGCGAAATCGCCGCGTCGCGCAATTCGTCGTTCCAGCCGCCGGCCGCCGCGCGCGTCACCGCCGCGAGCCCGCGCGAGCGCCGGCCGGCGTCGTGCGAGCGCGCCAGCGCGCGGGCCTCGTCGAGCGCCGATTGGCGCTGGGTGAGCTCCACCTCGCGCGTTTGACGTCGCGTGCGGGCGATCTGGACTCCGGTCACCACCGCCAGCGCGAGCGCGAGCGCGGCCAGCGAGGCGACCACGGGCCGCCGCCGGCACCAGCGCAACGGTCGGCGCAGCAGCGGCGGACGCCGGGCGTGAATCGGTTCCCCGGAGAGCCAGCGGCCGAGGTCGTCCGCGAGTTCCTGCGCTGTGCGGCAGCGCGCGAGCGGCGATTTTTCCAGACACCCAAGACAGATCGTTTCGAGATCGCGCGGGATGTCCGCACGCAGGCGGCGCGGCGCCACAGGATCGCTCGTCTCCACTTTCTCGAGCAACTCGTGTAGACTCGCCGCCTCAAACGGCGCGCGCCCCGTGAGCAGGTGGTAGAGAATCGCCCCGAGCGAATACACATCCGCTTCCGGGCCGATGTGCTTGCCGTCTCCGCGCGCTTGCTCGGGCGGCATGTAAGCCGGGCTGCCGAGGAGCTGCCCGCTGCGCGTCAGCTCCGAGACGGTCGCCGCGGGGGCGAGCTTCGCCAGCCCGAAGTCACTCACATAGGGACGCCCCTCCGCGTCGAGCAGGACGTTGGACGGCTTCAAATCCCGGTGCAGAATCCCGCGCGCGTGAATGCAACTTACCGCCTCCGCGATCGTGCGCACCAGCTCTGCCGACTCGCGTGGCGGCATCGGCCCCTCGGCGAGCCGCGCCGCGAGCGTGCGGCCTTCGACGAGCGTCATCACCAGGAACGGCGTCCCCTCATGCTCGCCGGCTTCGCGGATCGCCACGAGATTCGGATGCTGCACCTCCGCAAGCGCCGCCGCCTCGTGCTGGAAACGCCGCAGCACTTCCGGAGTCGCGAGTGCACCCGCCGCAATCGTTTTCAACGCCACGTCCCCCACGCCATCCAGCGGACGCGCGCGGTACACCACCCCCATTCCCCCACGCCCCAGCTCCTCGATCACGCGATACGATCCGATGACATACCCACCTTCGGGAAGGGCGTCGCGGTCGCCGGCCAGCGCGCCGCCGAGCCGGCAGCGCGGGCACATGATGGCCGGCAGGCCCGCGGGCAGTGCGGCGCCGCACGTGCCGCACGTCCTCATGCCGAGACCGCGTTCATCAGGTGGCGGATTTCGTTGTCCAGATCCTCGTACGAGGAAACCGTCTCCCCCACGACCGTCCGCACGAGTTCCTCGAGTCTCTGCCGCAGCCGGCGCGCGGTCATCTTCACGGTGTTCTCCGTCGTGCCCAGCCGCTGCGCCAGCGCCGCTTGCGTCTCGACGACCTCCTCGGCAAACAACACGTCAAAAATCTCCAGCTTCCGCGCCGCCGCACATTCCTCGCGCAGCCGCCCGCGCGCCTGGGCCAGGACATCCAGCGCCCAGCGCCGATCAAAGGCCCGTTCCGGCGACACGCCGCCGGCCGCCCCGAGAGCCTCGTCGGCCTCGGCCGACGCGACATCGAGCGAAAATGGAATGACGCCGCCGCCGCGGCGCTGCGCGCTGGCGTGGTCCCACTGGTCGGCGAGGAACCGCTTGAGCACGGTAATGATGAATGCCCGGAACCGCCCGCGCTCGCGCTCGGCGCGCTCGATGGTCCGCCGCGCCAGCACGTGGAGGAAAAACGCCTGCGTGAAGTCCTCCGCATCCGTCGGCGATTTTCCACTGCGCCGGATCCACGCATAAACCGGCCGCCAGTATCGGCGGCACAACTTTTCGAGCGCAGCGCCGCTCTCGCTGGAATCTTGGCGCACTGCCCCGACGAGCGTCCACAGCGTCGAGGGAAACATCGCGCTCGCGGATCGAGTGAAGGCCGCGGGGTTGCCCGCATTCGATGCGATTTCCATACCCAAACAGTGTCCGGTTTCGCGCCCAGTGAAAGCCGATTTTCCAAGATCGCACCCCGAAGCCCAGGAACGCGCGCCATCATGGAAAAATCGGTGACGGTAATTATTCGGCGTCACTCGAGACGATGGTGTGTGTCTCCAGCCAAACCGCACACAGCGTGAACTTTCAAAGTATCGAAGCGACGGCGGCTTTCCTAGCCACCGATGCGATTTGCCACTGCACTCTTCTTCCTCTCCACCACTTTCACCTTCGCCGCCGAAACGATCTGGATCGAAGCAGAACATTTGCGCGGTGTGCGCGGGAGTTGTTTTCCCGACATGGGACACGACACCAAGGGGGCGTGGGCGATCTCTGGTCCGGGCATCGCGCCCGAGTGGACACAAGGTGGCGAGAGTGAGTGGCTGAGCATCGCCTGCGGGCCGAACGACGCCACCGCCTCGGCGACGATGGAATTCGAAGTGCCGGAGGCTGGCGATTGGCGGCTCTGGGTGCGCTATCGCGACTGGCGCGGACAGAGCGAGGTCTTCGGCGTGAAGATCGAGCAGGCCGGAACGGAACCCGTGCAGAGCCGCTTCGGCGAGAAGCCGGTGGTCGATGAGGACGACGAATTGAAGCTCCTTTGGAAATGGGCTTTTGGCTGGGACGTGCGGCCGGTGACGCTCCCCAAAGGCGCGGCGAAACTCACGCTGCTCTCGCTGGAGAAGCAAGCGGCGCACCGGCAAATCGACGCGATCTGCCTGACCACCGATCCGGCCTATCGTCCACGACACCGTGAAAAGCCGCGCCACCTCGCTTGGGATTTTCTCGATTCTCTCCGAGCGCCGACCCCGGCCACGATTGGAAAGTTCGATCTCCAACCGCGCCCCGAGTGGAAGCCCATCTCCTTTCGCAACGAAGGGCTGCGGTACCTTTGGAACATGGGCGAGCCATGGCTCAAGGATCTCGCGTCGGACAAGCCCGACCGGGTGCGCGTGCCTTTCCACATCGATCCCGTTTGGGCGGATGAGTTCCGGAAAATGTTCGGTGGCCGTGATGACGTTCCCATCTTCAGCGATCCGCGCATCGTGCCGCTCTTCCACGGCGCGGGGCCGAACATTCTCGAGAACGCCAGCTTTGTAAAATGGCTGGAGGCGAATCCCACGCGCGCCTGGGGCAACATGATGAACTATATCGGGCCCAAGCCGCTGTCGCCGGAGGGGAAGGCGCTCTGGGCCAAGTTTCGCGATCGCTACGTGGGAAATATTTCGGGCGAAAATCTCGGCTACTTTGACTCTGATGGTGCGGCGTTGCGCACGCGCGTCGCCGGGGCGAAGACGAGGCAGGATGTGCTCGATGCGCTGACGGAGATTTACATGGCCGGCAACGCGGCGAAGCAAAAGGCGGTCTTCGGCGAGGCTCCCGAAAAGCCGTATGAGTTCACGATCGCCTGCCTGTCCGCCGAGATGCTCGGCTTTGCGCATGCGTGCCGCGAGTGGGGCGCGCGCACGGTCGGCTACGAAAACCAGGTGCCCGCGCCGAGTCTCGCGATGCGCATGGCCTTTCTGCGGGGAAGCGCGCGGCAGTTTGGCGGGATGGTCGCGAACTACCGCTCGTGCAATTTCGGCGACGCTTCGTCGATCTACTCGCAGCAGTCCCTCTACGCAGCTCCGAAACACGTGTATGACAATTACTACGACGTGTGGGCCGGCGCGGGAATGACGTGGTATAAATTCGATCTCTGGCATCAATACATGGCCGGCAGCGAACTCATCTACCACGAGCAGGGGTTCGATGAATTCTGGATCCCGGCCGGCGGCTCGACGCCCGCGAAGCCGCTGCAGCTCTCGCCCAAAGGCCGGGTGGTGGAGCAATTTCTCGCCGTGACCAAAGCGCATCCCGATCGCGGCGCGCCGTGGACGCCGATCGCGTTCCTCCTGGATCGCGCACACGGCTGGGACCCCACCGCCTATCGCCCGACCTACTTCGGCCTCGATGAAACGATGAATCCGACCGTGCTGCCGTTCGACCAGCATGCGCGGATGCTGAAGGAGTGGTTCAAGGCGGCGTTTCATCCCTTTGGCCCGCACGAGGCCGAGCCGACCAACAGCGTGAACCAAAACACCATCCCCGGCGTCTTCGGGGACATCTTCGATGTGCTCGTCACCTCGCCCTCGCGTCTCGATGCGATCGACAGCTATCCGGTCATCGTCCTGTGCGGGGAACTCGACCTGACCGCCGCGTGGGGGAAGAAGCTCGCCGCGTTCCTGGAACGCGGCGGCACCGTAGTCGCGAGCGACGGGCAACTCCGCGGCCCCGGCGCCGCCGAACTCGCGCTGCCAGCACTCGGCGCCGAGGCGGAAGCGACAGCGATCACCTGGAACGGCGGGAAGCGCGAGATTCCGTCCCAGCGTTTCCGTTTTCGGGCGATCGAAGGCGGCGAGCCGCTCGCCATCGCGGGCGGAGCGCAGGTCGCGGCGGCTTTTCCACGCGGCAAGGGCCGGCTCATCTTCGCTTCCATCCCGCGCGGCCTAGGCCTCGACTCCACCGCGACGCCGCTGGTCGGCGCCCTGCTCTCGCACGTGCGGCGCGGACTGCTTCCGTTCGAAATCCGTGGCGAAGTCGAGTGGCTACTCAATCGCACCGACCGCGGCTGGGTCGTGACGCTCCTCAATCCGTCCGGCGCCCGGAAGCCGCAACACGGAGTCGTGGTCACCGATTACGCCCAGACGCGCGCCGTAACTTTGCGCACCACCCAGCCGCTGAAGCGCGCCAACGAGTGGATCGCGAACGCCGCGGTAGCCGTCAAAGCTGACGATGGTGGTTCGACCATCACGCTGGAAGTTCCGGCGGGGGCGCTGCGGATTCTGGAAGTCGAGTGACGCCGACAGGTCCCCGCAAGATGGGAAGGTGCAGAGCAACTATCGCCGCAGCAAAAACTGAATCAGCACGTCGGCGAGCGGTTCCGTGGTGAGCACGGACGACCAGGCGATGCCCGCGCCTTCGCATTCGCTTTGCAGGTGGGCGCGCCAATCACTCACGGCTTTGGCGTAGGCTTCCCGGATATCCGGGGCACTGGTCTTCAGCGTTTCGCCGGTCTCGAAGTCCGCGAATTCAAAATCGCCGTGCTCGGGGAGAGCGGCTTCCCAAGGGTCGAGGATCTGGAAGGCCAGCACGTCGTGGCCTTGCGCCCGGAGCGCGCGCAGGCCGCGGAGGAGCGTTTCATCCTCATCGAAAAAATCGGAGAACACCACGACGATGCCGCGCCGCCGGCAGAGCCCCATCATTTCGTCCATCGTCCGGCCGAGATCGCCGGTGCTGGTGGGGACGACTTTTTCCAGCGCGGCGAGGATGTCGTGAAAGTGGCCCGGGCGGGCGCGAGGGGGCACTTCCGCCTGAAGACCATGCTGCAGGAGATAGAGGCCGGCGGCGTCGCGGGTGCGGCCCGAAAGCAGGGCCAGCGCCGCGGCGGCGCGGGCGGCGTAGCGGAATTTCGGGGCGGGACCGCGCTGGGTGGCCATGGAGCCAGTGGCGTCGAGCAGCAGGTACAGATTGAGATTGGTCTCGGTGCGAAACTGCTTCGTGTAGAGGCGTCCGTGGCTGGCGTAGAGATTCCAGTTCAGGTAGCGGAGATCGTCGCCCGGCTGGTATTCGCGGTGGCTGTCGAACTCGGCGCCAAAGCCGCGAAAGGGGCTGCGGTGCAAGCCTTGCAGGGCACCCTCGACAATACCGTGCGCCGCGAGGGACAGATCTTCCATCGCCAGAAAGAGACCGGGATCTTCCAGCCGATCCCACGAAGCGGGCGGGGGGAGGTGCGAGGCGGCGGGCATGACTAAGCTTTCTCTTCCGGTACCGCGTCGATGACGCGGACGATCAAATCGTCCGCGGACACTTTGTCCGCGCGGCTGCGATAGTTGAGCACGAGCCGATGGCGCAAGACGTCGGGCGCGAGCGCGCGGATGTCGGCAAAGTCGACGTGGAACCGGCCATGGAGCAAGGCACGGGCCTTGGCGCCGAGCACCAGGCTTTGAGAGGCGCGCGGGCTGGCGCCGCAGGTGAGATATTTCTGGATGAATTCCGGGGCGGATTTGGCGTCGGCGCGGGTGGCGGAAACCAGGCGCACGGCGTAAGCGATGACGTCGCGGGCCACGGGGACCGAGCGGACGAGCCGCTGCAACTCGAGGATATCCGTGCCGCGCAGGACCGGGGAGAGAGTCGTCTCGTCCATGCCGGTAGTGCCTTCGACGATCTTTGCCTCTTCCTCGGCGGTGGGGTAGCCGACGTGGATGCAGAGCATGAAGCGGTCGAGTTGCGCCTCGGGCAGCGGGTAGGTGCCTTCAAACTCGATGGGGTTTTGCGTGGCGAGCACCATGAACGGCCGGTCGAGCGGATAGGTGGCGCGACCGACGGAAACCTCGCGCTCCTGCATGGCCTGGAGCAACGCCGCCTGCGTCTTGGGCGGCGTCCGGTTGATCTCATCGGCGAGCACGAAATTCGCGAAGACAGGACCCTTGATGAAGCTGCGCGTGCGGCGGCCGGTGGCAGGATCCTCCTCGATCACGTCCGTGCCGGTGATGTCGGCCGGGAGCAGATCGGGGGTGAATTGAATGCGCTGGAATTCCAAATCGAGCACCCGGGCGAGCGTGGAAGCCATGAGCGTTTTGCCGACGCCCGGGACGCCCAGGAGCAAGGCGTGGCCGTTGCACAGCAATCCCGTGAAGATGAGCTCGATGACCTTTTGCTGGCCGACGACGCGGCGGGCGATTTGCTCTTCGAGCTTTTGGCGCGCGTCGGCGAGACGCGTGGTGATCTGCGTGTGGTCGGTCATGGGCGTGGGGTCGGAAAAAGAAGAATCAATCGAGCGAACGGCGGGGCGAGGCGACTTGAAAATAGATTTTCGAAGCGGGGTCGGCGTCTTCCTTCGCCGGGCGCTGGGTGCCTTTCTTGTCGCCGTTGCCGTCGAGCATGGCGCGCTCGCGCTGGCTGAAACCGCCGCGATCGTAGACGGCTTTCACGCCCGCGTTGCAGCGATTGAAAATCTCGGTGAGCGTCAAATTGCCGTCGCCGTCCTGATCGCTGGCCGGGTCGGCCAGCACGCCGGCGAGGACGTGCGGGTATTCCGTTTCGTTGTCCTCCTCATTTTCAAGTGTGGCCGTGACCACCATCCGGCCGGGGCCTGCGAGCCAGCGGAGGAAGCGGCCACTGGACGAGGTGGTGAAAAGGATGGCGATTTGGGCCTCAGCTTTCGCGGGCGCCAGGGCGTCCCGCAGTTCGCGCGCGGTGACGTCGGGCCCCGGGATGTTGAAATTGGCGCCCGCCGCCGTGGGATTGGCGTGTCCCTCAAAGATGAGCCAAACAGGCTGGCCGGCATTGGCGGCCGTGACGGCCCGCCGCAGTTCGGCGAGCAGATTTTCGCGCGTGCACACGCCATCGTAGCCCGCCGATTTCGGGCCGTAGAAGATCTTCAAGTTGTCTGTCGGCACCCGCAACCGATCGGTAAGCGCCTTGCGCGATTGCGCCAGCGTCTTTTCGTACTGCTGGTGATGCTCGTCGTCGCCCGGGACCCCGTTGAAGATCCAGACCAGCGGCGCTTTGGGGGCCGTGGAGGCCGCAGCAGGCGGCGCCTTGGGCTCCGCCGCGGGCGCCGGAACTGCGGCCGGCGCGGGGACGGAAGGGGCGGGCTGTTGGGCGATGGAGACTCCGCCCGAGAGCATCAGCAGGCCGGCGCCGAGGCGCAATACGCTGGAGAGAGGCTTCATCGGGGCCGACGCTGCCGAAAGTCGCCGCGCCACGCAAGCCCGTCAAAATAACAGCAAAAGCACGACGCGTCCCTGCCGGAAAGCGGTTCGCAGCTTGACCCGCAAGGCGCGCCCCATAGCCTGCGCGCATGGGCTTTGTACACCCCGGAATCCTCATCGGCTGTCTGGCCGTTTCCGTGCCCATTTTGCTCCACTTCATCCGGTCGCGCAAATACCAGCGGGTGGAATTGGGCACGCTCCGGTTTTTGCGCATCGCGATTCAGGAGCGGCGCCGGTGGCGGCACATCGAAAATTGGCCGCTGCTGCTGGCGCGCATCGGACTCATCCTGCTCGTGACGCTGCTCTTCGCGCGCCCGTTTTTTCCGGCACGGGAGAAGATCGCGCCCGGCGAGTTGGAGGCGATTTTGCTGGTGGACGGCTCCGGGTCGGTGAGCGGGGCGAATTTCGAGGCGGTGCGCGCCGCCGTGCGCGAGACGCTCGCGAAGGTGCCGCCGGGCGCGAAAATCACTCTGGCGTCGTTTGCCGACGACGTGAAAATCAGCGAGGGCGCGGGGGTGGAGCAACTGCAGGCGGTGGCGAGCGCGCGCACCGATTACCTGCGCACGATCAATTGGACGCTGGACCACGTGGCGCAATCGGACCGCCGCTATGCGCACGTGTATCTGATGAGCGACCTGCAGCAATCGGCGCTGCCGTCGACCCCGCCGCGCGTGTGGCCGGCCAACGTGCATGCCACGGTGGTGCCGGTGCCCGCGCGCGGGCCGTGGAACGCCGGAATTTCCCGCGTGGAATTGCTCACCCCGTATGCGGAGGCCGAGGCCGCGGTGGAGGTGACCGTGCTGGTTTCGGGCCCGGCGCCGCCGGTCGAGCGCGAGGTGCGTCTGGAAATCGCGGGGCGGCCGGTGCAAACGCAAACGGTGGGAGCGGCCGGGGGCCGGCTGCGCTTTCATTGGCCGCCGGGTCCCGATCTGGTCTTCACCGGGACGGTCTCCGTGGCGTCCACCGATCCGTATCCCGAGGACAATGCGCGACCTTTTGCGGTGCGCCTGGCGCAACCCAAACGGGTGCTGATGGCGGAAGGCAGCGCGCCGGCTTCGACCTTCGACAGCGATGCTTACTTTCTCAACAAGGCGCTCTCGGTTTCGGGCCGGGAACATGGGCCTTCGCCCTTCGCCACGAGCTATCTGAAAGATCTGAACACGATTCCGCCCGCGCAGGCGCTGGTGCTGTGCGACCTGGCCGGCGTGCCGGATCTGGCCGCGCAAACGCTGGGCGGGTACGTGCGGAGCGGAGGCTCGCTGGCGATCCTCCTCGGCAAAAATGCTCAGCTCGAGCAATTCGCGGCGCTGGCGAAGGAGGATTGTTTCCCGACCCAGATCACGCGCGTCGCCGCGCCGGCACCGTACGCCATCGAATCGTGGGACCGGGCGCATCCCGCGCTGGCGCTGTTCGACGGACGCGAGCGGGGCGATCTGCGCAGCATCGTGCTGCGGGATGCTTTCGCCATCGAACCCGGCACCGATTGGCGCGTGCTGGCCAAATTGGAAAACGGCCACCCCGTGCTGCTGGCGCGGGAAGTTGGGCAGGGCCGGGTGCTGGTCTTTGCCAATCCGCTCACGCGGGCCTGGAGCGAACTGCCGCGAGAGCGCATTTTTCTTCCGCTGATCAAGGAGTGGTTTGCGTGGCTCACGCGGCTGGATGCCGACCCCGGAGCGCCGACGGAAGTGGCGCCGGGCTTTCAGGAAACGCGTGCGCCGGGGGTGTATCGGGACGGCGAAAAGATTCAGGTCGTCGCGCCGGATGCCGCGGAGATGAACGTGGCGGTGGCCACTTCCGAGGTGGCCCGCCGCGCGCTCGCGCTGCCGGCCGAGGAGGGAACGGCGATGGTGCGGGAGGACGCCGGCCTGCCCAGCACGCGCGAACGCCAGAACGAAATCTGGCCCTGGCTCGCGCTGGGCATTCTCGCTTTGCTTTGGTTTGAAAATCGCCTGGCCGATCGCCGGCCAAAACGCCATGTCCAGCCCAACTGACGAAATCCTGCTCGAAGAGCCGCCACCGGCCGCTCCGCCACCCGCTCCGCCGCCGGACTACTGGAAGAAAGTGCGCCGGCATCGGCGGGCGCAGCGCGCTTATTTTCGCAAGGGCGCGGTGCGGACGACGCTGGCCATTCTGGGCCTCCTGGCTTTTGGGGTGATTGCGGCCGACGTGTGGTATGGACTCAGCGAGGACGCGCGCTGGCTCACGCTCGGCGTGATGCTGGTGAGTGGCTGCGCGATGCTGTGGCGCTGGTGGTGGCGGCCGGCCTCGGCGTTTGGCGAATTGGAAGCGGTGCGGGATTTGGAGCGGGGCTTCCCCAAGCTCGGGCAGCGCTTGCGCACCGCGCGGGACGTGGAGCGGGCGTGGGCCTATCGCGGCGACGATCCGCTGGGCGAGGCGCTGCTGCACGACACGCGTACGCGCGTGGCGGAACTCGACATCCGCCGACTCGTCCCGTGGCATCGCTTGCGCGTGCCACTGCTGGCTTGTTTGGTGGTCGGGCTCGGGTATTTCGCCGCCTGGAACAATTGGCCCGAATTCCAAACCGGGGTCCATCGCCTCTTCACGCCGTGGAAAGGGGTTTCCTACACGACGGTGGAGATCTTGCATCCGGCGGCGACCTTCATCGACAAGGACGCGCCGCACCTCGTCGCGCGGATCTCCGGCCGGCCGGCGGCCGAAGCGACGCTGTTCGTGCGCGAAGAGGGCGCGGCAGAGTGGAAGCCGATCAAGATGTCCCGCGCCGGCGACTCAGCGCATTTCGACACGGTGCTCGCGGGGCGGAAGAAGAGCCTCGACTACTATGTCGTGGCTGGCGACGGGCGTTCGCCGCAATACCACCTGCGCTGCTTGCTCACGCCAAAGATCGAGCAGGTCTACGCGGAATTGACTTTCCAGCACAGTGGGATCCGAAGCTTGGAATTCACGTGACTTGAAGTCGCGG
>JADMIO011000732.1_pt1 | contig 91091 bp, 86 predicted proteins | sample 8958161 | NCBI WGS metagenome assembly JADMIO01 (sample SAMN16585339, study PRJNA669376) | soil metagenome | isolation source: Crop rotation soil | place: USA: Cullars Rotation, Alabama | collected 2011
CAGGCGGTGTAGGTTTCGACGCCGGCCATATCGGGGCCTTCGACCATGACGCGCGCCAGAGGCTCGGTGCCGGAGAAGCGGACCAGAACGCGGCCGGAGCCGGCGAGCGCCTCTTCCACACGGCGGATCTCGGCGGCAACGGCCGGGACTTCGGTCAACGATTTTTTTTGCTTCACGCGGACGTTCACCAGCTTCTGAGGATAGACGCGGAGATCGGCGGTGAGCTCGTCGAGCCCGGCGCCGGCCTGACGCGATATTTCGAGAACGCGCACCGCGGTGAGCAGGCCGTCACCGGTGGTGGCGTACTGGCGAAAGATGACGTGGCCGGATTGTTCGCCGCCGACGGCGGCATCGAGCCGGACCATTTCTTCGAGAACATATTTGTCGCCAACCGGCGTGCGGACCAGGCGAATGGCTTCGCGCTCCAGGGCTTTTTCCAGCCCGAGATTGGACATGACGGTAGCGACCACCAGGTTTCCGGTAAGGCGTCCGGCGGCCTTCATGGCGCGAGCGGAAGCGAGGAGCACGGCATCGCCATCGACGATTTTGCCGCTGGCCGCGACGAAGATGGCGCGGTCGGCATCGCCATCAAAGGCCACTCCGGCATCGGCATGCTGCGCTACGACCGCCTCCTGGAGGGTTTCGAGATGAAGCGCGCCGCAGTTCAAATTGATGTTGCGGCCGTTGGGTTCGGCACACAGCACGGAGACGGAGGCGCCGAGACGGCGGAGCAGTTCGGGCGCGAGCCGGTATGCGGCGCCATTGCCACAATCGATCACCAGCCGCAGTCCGGGAAACGGAGTGGCCACGGTAGAGGCGAGGTATTCGAGGTATTGGCGGTCGAGACCTTCATCGATGGCGAGCGGCAAGGGGCGCGGGGACGCGTCTTGAGCACGCAACCGGAAAATGTCCTGTTCGATGGCATGCTCTTCGGCATCGGGCAGCTTGAATCCGCTATGGCCGAACACCTTGATGCCATTGTCCTGATAGGGATTGTGCGAGGCCGAAATCATGACGCCCGCCAGGAAGGGGCCGGTGCGGGTCAGGTAGGCCACTCCAGGAGTGGTGATGACGCCCGCGAACCGCACGCGCGCGCCGCGGCTATTGAGGCCGCCGGCAACGAGCTCCGCGATCCACTGTCCGGATTCGCGCGTATCGGCTCCGATGAGAATTTCGGGGTCGGCCTGGGCGGCGGCGGCGTCATCGCCCAATGCCTGGCCGAAGGCAAAGACGGTTAGAGGATCGAGCGGATACTCGCCCGCCACACCGCGAATGCCGTCGGTTCCGAACAGCTCTTTAGCCAAGGTTCCTCCGAATGGACAAAGCGATCACTTTTTCCTCCTGGCGACGGTGACGGTCACGTCGGGAGCGGATTCAAATCGAATATACGGGTCGTCGACGAAGGCATGCACGTGAAAGGTGGTTTCCCTGGAGGGGGAGGAAAGATCGATGGGATCGGTGTTTGCCGAATTCACATTCTGCACGCGCCGGGCGGGGCCGACGATCATCAGGCGCTCGGGCTTGACTTGATAATGAGCGGGGACGGCGGCGCCGGACGGGCCGGTGAACCGCACCTGGACGGGCACGGAGCGTTCGACGCTGCGATCGAATTCGAGACGCACGTCGGGCGGCATGGCGCGCACGAGGTGGACGCCGCGGGCGAGACGCACATCTCCTCCGTCGATGGCGAAACGCTGGACACCGGCAGTGATATCGGACATATTGAGCACGACAGACGGGGGCCGAGCCTCTCCCATCCCGCTCAACTCGCCCGCGGGTCCGCGAAGTTCCAGGGTGACGGACTCGGCGGGGGGAGAGCTCATCTCGAGATCGTGCGGCAAGTTGCGGTATTCAATGGGAACGGTAGTGAAGGTGGACAACTCCGGTTCGCTGGCAACGACGGCCCAGATGGCGACGGCGCTGACCAAGGCCAGCACGCGCCACCAGAAGTTGTGCACGAGAATCTGCCAGGCGCGGGCAAGCAGTCTCATGGCTGATTGACTCGCTGGGCGGGCTGATCCTCGGAGCGGTTCGAGACGACTTGCGGCGAATGCATCAGGGGCAAGTCGGGCTGGGACCGCAGCACGCCGAAGTGACGGTTGACGATCTCCTGAAGCACGGGCCCGGAAATTCCGGAGGTCAATTCACCACTGAGAGCGATGGAGATGCGGCCCGTCTCTTCCGAGACAACGATGGCGAGACAGTCGGTTTCTTCAGTAATTCCGATGGCCGCGCGATGGCGGGTGCCGAGATTGCGCGACAGGGCCGGACTGGTGGTCAAGGGGAGGAAACAGGCGGCGGCGGCGACGCGGTCCTTCTGCACGATGACTGCGCCATCGTGCAGAGGCAGGCCGGGCTGAAAGATGGACAACAGCAGGTCGCGGGAGATGCGCGCTTCGAGCGGGACGCCGCTTTCGACAAAGGTGCGGAGCCCGATTTCCCCTTCGAGCACGATGAGTGCACCGGTTTTCTGTTCGGCGAACTGTTCCACGGCCAGGACGATTTCGTGAATGGATTCCGAAGAGCGGAGGCTCGCGCCCCACCACCCCTTGCGTCCGATGCTGGCCAGAGCGCGGCGGATTTCGGATTGAAACAGCACAATCATGGCGATGCCGAGGTAGGGGACGATAAAGGACAGCAGTGAGCGAAGGGCCTCCAGGCCGGTCCAAACGGCCACGGCATAGAGCAGGACCATAAAGGTGATGCCGATGAGGATGTGGCCGGCGCGGGTGCCGCGCACCACCATCAACGCCTGATACACGAGGAAGGCCACGACCAGAATGTCGACGATTCCGGTCACGGTCAGGTTGGGCGCGGCTGGCAGAAAACGCGCGAAATCCGACATTGAACTCTAAATCCATCTTATCTTAGGGCAGGCGGGGCGGACGCGGCGTCTGTTTTTATAACTAATGGATACAATGGATTATGCCGTTCGTAACGGTTCCGGAAGCCGTTGAGGAGATTCGCGCCGGCCGCATTCTGGTGGTGGTGGACGACGAGGATCGGGAAAATGAAGGCGACCTGACGATCGCCGCCGAAAAAGTCACGCCGGAGATCATCAACTTCATGGCCACGCACGGGCGGGGGTTGATCTGTCTGGCGCTGACCGCGGATCGGTGCGATACGTTACGTCTGCCGTTAATGAGCCTGCAGAATACATCGAACTTCGGAACGGCATTTTGCGAATCGATCGACGCACGAATGGGAGTGAGCACCGGGATTTCGGCGGCCGATCGCACACATACCATCCTGACCGCGACGGACGCGGCATGCCGGCCGGCCGACCTGGCGCGGCCGGGGCACGTTTTTCCGTTACGGGCGCGGGAAGGAGGCGTGCTGGTGCGGGCGGGACAGACCGAAGCCTCAGTGGACCTGGCACGGCTGGCGCAGCTCAACCCGGCGGGCGTGATCTGCGAAATCATGAACGACGACGGCACCATGGCGCGGGTGCCGCAGCTCGAGGAGTTTTGCGCACGGCATGGGCTGAAGATGATGTCGGTGGCGGACTTGATCCGCTACCGCATGAAGCACGAGCGGATTGTCCGGCGTGCCGGCGAAGGGTGCATCGATACCGAAGTGGGAGAATTTCGGACGGTGGCCTACACGAGCGATCTGAATCCCGAATATCACCTGGCGCTGGTAAGGGGCGAAGTGGCGGGGCGGGAAGAGGTCCTGGTGCGCATGCATTCCCGCTGTATATATGGCGACGTATTCGGCTCGACGGCGTGCGCGTGCGGGCAACTGGTGCGGGAATCGCTTCGGATGATTGCGGAAGAAGGGCACGGGGTGCTGGTCTACCTGCACGAGAGCGGGCCCGGCTTTCGCGTAGACCGAGACGCAGCCGGCAAGCAGCGTCTTGGATCGCACGGGAAGGAATTCATGCACCTGGCGGGCGCCGACGGGCAACGCCAGTTGCAGCACGAGCACGGGATTGGGGCGCAGATTCTTTCGGACCTGGGGCTGCACACGATCCGGCTGCTCACGAATCATCCGAGGAAAATCGTTGCGTTGGAAGGCTTTGGGATTGAAGTGGTGGACCAGATCCCAATTCGGGAGTAGAAACGGAACTCGCCGACGCGGCGCGCCGTTAATAAAGGCGAAGGGACAACGTCCTCATGAATATGAAGCCGCCGATAGTGAACGCCGCGATGCTGGCCGCGCTCTGTGCGGGGCTGCTGCCCGCCGCCGATCCGCAGTTGTTGAATCTGGTCATGCCGGACGCCAAAGTGCTGGCAGGGGTCAATGTGGACCAGGCCAAGACGACCGCGTTCGGCATTTATGTTCTCAATCAGATTGAGGCGCAGGGCGCGCAGCACCTGCAGCAGGTCGCGGCATTGACGGGGTTCGACCCGACACGCGACCTTCACGAATTACTGATGGCATCGAACGGCGTGCCCGGGGGGAAGACCGGGCTGATTCTGGCGCGCGGCAACTTCGACGCGAGCCGCATCCAGGCGGCCGGGGTGGCCGGCGGCGGGACCACGACGAATTATAACGGCGTCACGCTGCTGCTCGATCCGAAGCAGACGCACGCGGTAGCGTTCCTGGATCCGACGCTGGTGGTGGCGGGGGATGTCGCCAGCGTGAAAGGCGCGATTGACCGGCAGAACGGAGCGGCGCCGCTCAGCGCGGCACTGCTCGTGCAGGTCAATCAATGGAGCGCGGCGGAGGACGCGTGGGCGATTGCGGCTGCTCCGCTGGCGGCGGTGAAGCCTCCGGCCAATCCGACGAATCCTTCCGCGCAGGCGCTGCAGAACGCGTTTCAGAATGTCCAGCAGGCCGCGGGCGGCGTGAAATTCGGGGACCCGATCGTATTCACGGGACAAGCGCAGGCGGATACCGCGCAAAACGCGACGTCCTTGGCCGGGGTCGCGCAGTTCCTGACGAGCATGGCGCAACTGCAGGCGCAGCAGAAGAACCCGCAAGCGGCGGCGCTTCTGAGCTCGCTTACGGTGACGACCAGCGGGAACCAGGTCAACGTCTCGTTGAACGTGCCGGAATCGCAAGCCGAGCAGACGTTTCAGCTCAGGCCGCACGGGGCGGCGCCGCAATCGATCCACCGGACGCCGCGGCGGGCGCGGTAGGCGCCTGCTTGCCGCACTCCACGGGCGATTCGAGATTGCCGTGGTACCCGCAACCCGCGCCAGGCTAAAGCCTGCCCCACCAAGTTTCTCCAGGCGCAGCGCGGGTGGTCAATCCATGGCTGTCCCGGCAGGTTGGGCGCGCATGCAAAGCGCTAAAGGCTGCCTTACTGAGCTACGAACGGCGATAATGGCGGAGTGGGGCTCGTACAACTAGAGGCGGGGACGCCGGTTCCCCAGGCGCGCGCGGCTGCCGTCGATACGGCGGCGTTGCGGCGCGAATTGGAAAGTCGCATCGAAGGGGAGGTGCGCTTCGACGTCATTTCGCGGGCCCTTTATTCCACGGATGCCAGCGTTTACCGGATCGAGCCGCTCGGGCTGGTGGTGGCGCGCAGCCGGAAAGATGTGCTGACGGCTCTCGAGATCTGCCGACGCTTTCGCTGCCCCCTCACGATGCGCGGGGGCGGCACTTCCCAGGCAGGGCAGGCCATTGGCGACGGCATCCAGATCGATACCTCCAAGTACTTCAACCGGCTGCTCGAGGTGAATGCGGAGGAGCGGTGGGCGCGGGTGGAGCCGGGGATCGTGCTGGACGAATTGAACGCGCAGCTTGCGCCGCTCGGATTGCGGTTCGCGCCGGATATTTCGACGGCCAGCCGCGCGACGATCGGGGGGATGATCGCGAACAATTCGGCCGGCGCGCGGAGCGTGGTGTACGGAAAAACCATCGACCACGTGATGGAACTCGAAGTGGCGCTGTCAGACGGGACTGTCCTGCGCGCGCGCGAGATGGACCGCAGCGAAGTTCCCGGCGGTGACACGCTCGAGGCAGCCTGTTACCGGAAGGTGCTGGGCCTGGCGGCGGAGCATGCCGCCGAGATCGACCGGCGGTATCCGAAAGTTCTGCGGCGGGTGGGCGGCTACAACCTGGATGAGTTTGCCGACCCTGCCCGGCCGGTGAACCTGGCCAAGATGCTGGTGGGTTCGGAGGGAACGCTCGGCGTGGTGCTCGAGGCCAAGCTGCGGCTGGTGCCGCTGCCGAAGACGAAGGCGGTGATGGTGGTGATGTTCGCCGAACTGCTGGAAGCGCTGGCGGCGGTGCCGGCGATTCTGCGGCATCAACCGTCGGCGATCGAGGTGATGGACAAGGCGATTCTCGACAACACGCGGCAGAACGCCGGGCTGGAGCGCATTCGCAGTTCGTTCATGGTGGGGGATCCGGCGGCAACCTTGTGCATCGAGTTCTATGGCGCGCACGCGGAGGATCTGCCACCGCGGCTACGGGCGCTGGAACAGGATCTGCGTGAACACGGACTGGGATACGCCTACCATTCCGAGACCGACCTCGCGAAGCAGCAGCGCATCTGGAGCCTGCGGGAGGCCGCGCTCGGTCTGTCGATGGCGATGAAGGAGGACGCGAAATCGATCTCGTTCGTCGAAGACACGGCGGTGGCGCCGGAACGGCTGAGCGAATTCATCGGCCGCTTTCTCGGGATCATCCGGCGGAACGAGACGACGGCCGGGATCTACGCGCACGCTTCGGTGGGCTGCTTGCACGTGCGGCCGGTTGTGAATCTCAAGACCGAAGAAGGCGTGCGGAAGTTCGAGGCCATCGCGCAGCAGGTGGCGGACCTGGTGCTCGAATTCGGCGGCGCGCTTTCGGGCGAGCACGGCGACGGGCTGGTGCGGGCGCCGTTCATGCGGCAGATGTTCGGCCCGGTTCTGTACGAAGCGTTTCGCGAGATCAAGCGCACGTTCGATCCACTGGGAATTCTGAATCCGGGAAAGATTGTCGACGCTCCGCCGCTGACGGACAATTTGCGGTTCGGAGCGGGTTACAAGACACCGCAGCCGAAGACGTGGTTCGATTATTCCGAATACGGCGGCTTCGGTGGAGCGGTGGAGATGTGCAGCGGCGTCGGCGCATGCCGGAAGAAACTGGCCGGGACGATGTGTCCGTCGTATATGGCGACGCGCGACGAATCGGATGTGACGCGCGGCCGGGCCAATGTGCTGCGGCTGGCCATGGCGGGGCGGCTGGGAGAAGCGGGGCTCGGCGATGACGGAGTTTATCGCGTGCTGGATTTGTGCCTGGAGTGCCGCGCCTGCAAGGCGGAGTGCCCGGTGGGAGTCGACATGGCGCGGTTCAAAAGCGAGTTCCTGGCCGACTACTGGAGGCGGCACGGGACGCCGCTGCGCGCTCGCGCACTGGGAAACATTCACCGGCTTTCGGTGTGGGCGAGCCGGTTCGCACCGCTGGCAAACTGGGCGACCGGCATAGGACCGGCGCGCTGGATCAACGAGAAGCTGCTCGGGGTGGACGGGCGGCGGCGGCTGCCGGAATGGAAACGCGAGACCTTCGAGAAATGGCTGGCGGCGCATCCACGGCCGGGCGGCGCGGCGCAAAAGACGGTGACGCTGTTCAATGACACGTTCACCAACCATTACGACCCGGAGATCGGAATTGCCGCCCTGGAGGTCCTGGAGCGGGGCGGGTGCCGGGTGGATGTTGTGCGGCCAGGCTGCTGCGGCAGGCCGCTGATCTCGCAAGGGCTGCTGGCGGAAGCGCGCGCGCAGGCGGCGCAAGTGGTCGAAGGGCTGTTCCCGATCGCCAACCGCGGGGAGAAGATCCTGTTCTGTGAACCGAGCTGTCTTTCCGCGGTAAAGGAAGACGCGCCCGCCCTGCTGCGCGGCGCGCAACAGGAGAAGGCGCGCGTGGTGGCACAGGCGTGCCGGCTGTTTGAAGAATTCGCCGGAGAACTGGACCTGCCGCTGCGGGCGGGGCCGAAAAAAATCCTGCTGCATGGGCATTGCCATCAAAAATCGATGGGACTGCTGGGCGCGACCACGTCGCTGCTGGCGCGAATTCCGTCGGCCACAGTGGTCGATCTGGATGCGGGCTGCTGCGGGATGGCGGGCTCGTTCGGCTACGCACAGAAGCACTACGAGGTGTCGGTGGCGATCGCGGGCAGACGCCTGCTTCCCGCGGTGAAAGCTATGGCAGAGGGCGAGGTCCTGGTGGCGCCGGGGACGTCGTGCCGGCACCAGGTGGCGGAGTTGGGCGGCCGGCGCGGGCTGCATCCGGCAGTGCTGGTGAGGGACCTGCTGGCGTAGTCTCAGGCAGCGCGCACGTAGCGGCGGATCAGGAGAGTGAGGACGACCGTGGTCCCCAGCGTGAGCGAGCCGTTGGTGACGTGCGCCACTCCGATGATGACGACGGGCAGCGACCCTTGCGCCATCATGAGGCGCGTGATGAACGCGGCCATGCCGAGCATCACTTGTGTGAAGGTGATGCCGATCAGGAGTTTTGCCACCGGGCGCAAGGCGCTGTGTTCAGGGAACTGATTCGTGACCAGGACCGCGAGGAGCAAAAGCAGGATGGTGAGAACCAGCGCTCCGACGATGTGGGGGACGATCCCCATGGCGTTGTGACGATAGGCGGCGCCCAGTCCGACCTGGAGAATGAGAAGGGCTAGCGAAACAAGCGAGAGGTTGCGGAGCGAGAGGCGCGAGGAATCAGGGAGCGGATCGGCGGGCCGATTCCAGGCCGGCGCAGTAATCAAGGCGATGGCGGCCGAACCCGCGAACGTGAGCTGGGCCAGGAAGGCGTGGACGGTGCCGACCACGGCGCTCGCACCACCGAGCGCGGCTTCGATGGCGACGGCGACGAGCAGAAGCCACGCGAGGCCGCGCAGCCAGGTGGCGAGCGTGAGGGCCAACAGAGCCACCAGCGCCGCATTGACAAAATGGAGAGTGCGCAGCGAGGCAGCGGGCTGCTGCAAATTGCTGGTGACCAGCGCGCCATCGACGACCAACGCCAGAGTCAGGACCGTGAGCAGGACGGCGTAGCGGTGCAGCCAGGGACTGGTGGTCATGGGGAACCGAAGGCGGCGTGCCGCCTCTTCTTTCACTCTAGCGCGGGCCGGCACGGACTCATCTGCCACGATGTCGGCGGGGCGAGGTTCGCCCGCATCGCGGATCCAGCGGCGCGCAGCGAAGACGACCACGATCAGGCCGGCGCATGAGATCAGCCAGGTGGTGACCGCGCCCCACAACGTCAACATCAAGCCCGCCGCCATCAGAACCGGGGCGTAGCTGGGTTTTCGGCTCATGCGCGCTCGGGAGTGGCATACCAACGCGCGACTCGGGCGAGGATCGCGGTGAGGTACACAAGGCATCCGGGGACCCACATGAGCAATCCGCCGAGTTGCTGGTCGGTACGAGGATCGAGACCCCAGCCGGTGCGAATCTGGCGGAGGAGGCCGAGGCGGTCGACGGGGTCCAGGTAGGCAGGGTACGCGCCCGGTGGAAGGAACGTGAGGACGGCGCCGAGCAGACTGCAAGCCGTACAGGCGCTGAACAAATAAACAATTGCGGGAAGTGGAGAGATCCGATGGGATTCGAGGGGCGCGAGGACAGGCCACCAGAAAATCGCGCCGGTGACGAGAAGAGTCAGATGCTGAAAAACATGCAGGGCGTCGTTGGAGAGCGCCGCATTGAAGAATACCGGAATGTGCCAGGCGAGCATGGCTCCCACGCCGAGGGACCAAGCGAGTGGAGGACAGGCCAAGGCGCGCTCGATGCGGCGGATGAGAGGGCGGCGCAGAACAGATTCCGCCCAGCGAGGGGGCGTTCCGATCAACCACAACGGCGGAATCACCAAAGCCAGGAGGAAATGCTGCAGCGCGTGCGCGCTGAAGAGATAAGTGTCGCCCAGGGTATCGATGGGTGAGACGAGATCGAGCAGAAGGAGAACGGTCGCAAAGAGGAAGGAACCGGTTTGCAGAGGCGTGCGCGGACGTGCGACAGCCAGGTAGGCGGCGGCCAGCGCCGCGCATCCGATGACGACAGAAGGCTCCCAGTCCCAGATCACAGGAATGTCCACAAGTAGACGACGGCGAAAATAAGGAGCCAGACGGCGTCCACGAAGTACCAATAAAGGGCGATGGACTGCAAGGCGGCCGGGCGCGCCACGCCGCGCAGCAGCGCCGCCAGCAAGATCAGTCCGATCAAGACGTGCAAGGCGTGCATGCCGGTCAAGGTGAAATACGCGGCGCCAAACTGGTCGCGCGCGATGGTGATGTTGCGGCGAAAGAGCTGCAAGTATTGCGAGCCCTGGCCGTAGAGGAACAGGGCGCCGGTAACGAGAGTGGCGCCGAGCCAGGCGCGGGCGCCCGTGAGAGCGGCGCGCCACATGGTGAGACTGCTGATCAGAAGGCAAAACGTGAGCAGGATAGCGACGGTCAGGTTCAGGTTCCGGGCCGCGGGTACGGTCGAAGCATGGAAATAAACATACGCGGCGACGAGCATGAAGAACAGGACCGCCTGGTTCAGGAGGAACAAGAGCATGCCAAGGGAAGCGCGGTGCTGCATCAGGCGCCGCCTTGGGCCGCCCAGTCGGGGGCGTCGGGGTGCTTCAGGTCCCAGAGCGGGCGGCGGCTGCGGACGTCGGGCACACTCTCGAAGTTCTGTGGGATGGGAGGGGACGCGGCGGCCCACTCCAAGGTCCAGGCGTCCCAGGGGTCGTTTCCAGCCTCTTTGCCGAAGATCAGGCTCGCGAGAAGATTGGAAACGAACACGAGCGAGCCGAGGCCCAGGATCACCGCGCCAAAGGTGGAGATCAGGTTTAGGGTGGCCCATCCCGGAAGGTTGGGATAGGTGTAGACGCGGCGCGGCATGCCCATGAGTCCGAGGAAGTGCTGCACAAAGAAAGTCATATTGAAGCCGATGACGACGAGCCAGAAATTCCAGCGGCCCATTTTCTCGTCGAGCAGACGGCCGGAAATTTTCGGAAACCAATAGTACGCGGCGGCGAACAAGGCGAAAGCGGTGCCGCCGAACAAGACATAGTGAAAATGGGCGACGACGAAGTAGGTGTCGGTGAGTTCCCAATCGATCGGGACGCTCGCGAACGCCACCCCGCTCAAACCGCCGATGGTGAATTCCAGAAGGAACGCGATGGCAAACAGCATTGCGGTGGTAAGCCGGATCGAGCCGCCGATCATGGTGGCCGCCCAGGCGAAGATTTTGATCCCGGTCGGAACGGCGATCAGCATGCTCATGGCGGCGAACACCGAGATGAAGACGCGGCCCAGCGCCACGGCAAACATGTGGTGGACCCAGACGCCATAGCTGAGGAACGCGATGGCGACGGTGGAACCGGCAACGAAGCCGTAGCCGAAGATGGGCTTGCGCGAGAAGACGGGGATGATTTCGGAGATCATGCCGAAGGCCGGCAGCACCATGATGTAGACCTCGGGGTGGCCGAAAATCCAAAAATAATGCTGCCAGAGAATCGGCGCGCCCCCTTGCGCGGCATCGAAGAACCGGGCATGCAGGAGGCGGTCGCAGAGCAACATGATCAACGCGGCATTGAGGGCGGGGAGCGCCACCAGGGTCAATCCGGAATTGACAATTGTCATCCAGGCGAAGAGGGGGAGCCGGCGGATGGTCATTCCGGGCGCGCGCAGATTGGCGATGGTGACTACGAAATTGATGGCGGCGGCGACCGTGCCGGAACTGACGAGCAGCAAGCCGAGCGCCCAGTAATCGAGGCCCGGATGGGGCGAATAGGGCTTTTCACTCAGCGGAGCGTAGCTGAACCAGCCGGCGTCCGGCGCGCCCCCGGAGAAAAAGCTCAAATAAAGAAGCAGGCCGCCGGATAGCTGCACCCAGAAGCCGAAGGCGCTCAGGCGCGGAAACGCCATGTCGTTTGCGCCGATCATCAGGGGCACCAGGTAGACGCTGAAGCCGGTCAACACCGGCATCACAACCAGGAAGATCATGGTGGTGCCGTGCATGGTGAAGACCTGGTTGTAGCCTTCGGGCGAAAGGAAGTTCAGATTGGGCAGCGACAGTTGCGCGCGCATCATCATCGCTTCCACGCCGCCGATCAGGAAAAAGATCAGGGACGTGAGCATATAGAGGATGCCGATGTCCTTGTGATCGACCGTCGACAGCCAATACCGCAAACCGCTCACCGGAGAGACTCCACGAACGCGGTGAGGACGCGAACCTCGGCGGAGGAGAGGCGGGGATTGGGCATCCGGTTGCCCGGCTTGATCGACTGCGGGTCGGCGATCCAGCGCGCGAGGTTTTCAGCGGTGTTCGGGATTTCGCCGCCCAAGATCCTGCGGGTCGCAATGTGAGCGAGCGGAGGGCCGATGAGGGATCGCGTATCCGCGGGCGAAACGGTATGGCAATCGCCGCACTTGAGCTGTTGAAACACGCGCGCGCCCTCGGCGGCATCGCCGGTGGGGGGCGGCGGCGGCATCGCCTCGCGGGTGAGCCATGCGGCAAAATCGGCTTCGGGTTCAGCGATCACGCGGACGCGCATCCAAGCATGCTGTTTCCCGCAGAATTCAGCGCACGCGCCGGAGTAGTCCGCGGCCGTATCCGCCTCGAGCCAGATAAAGGACTGGCGCCCGGGGACGGCATCCATCTTGCGGGCGAGTTGCGGCACCCAGAAATCGTGGATGACGTCGGCGGAGTCGATGCGCGCGAGCAAGCGGCGGCCGGCGGGAATGTGAATCTCGTGCGCCGTGACAGCGCCGTTGGGATAGCGCGCCTCCCACCACCATTGATGGGCGGTGATGATGACGTCGGGCGGCTGAGGGGGCGCGAGCGGGGCATCGATGGACGCCATAATCCGGACGGTGAACGCAAATAAGACCGCGACGATGAGCAGCGGGACGGCGGTCCAGGTGATTTCGAGCGTCTTCGAGCCGAAGACCTGGCGGGGTGGAGGGGAGCCGGCGCGGGCCCGATAGCGGACGACGCTGTAGCCGACCAAACCTGCCACAATAAGGAAGATGACGGCGGCCAGGATGAGAAAATATCCGAACAGGGCCGAGATTGCATGGACCTGCGGCGAGTGTGGACTGAACAGAGAGCCCAGGGCCATTGAACGGCCAGTCTACTACCGGGCCCGCAGAGGGGTCAAGAAAACGGTGGTCACGAACGGTCACTGACCGGCGGAGTGCAACGACATGCGAAGAACGTTCTTGTTTGTGGTGTTAGCTGCGGCGACGCCGCTGTTCGGACAAACCAAGGCCGAGGTTTCGCCGAATCCGGCCGCGGCGGGGAGTTTGCAGCCGAACTGGTCCACTACCCAGGACGGCGGAGCGTTGTTGAGCTGGGTGGAGCCGTCCAAGAGCGGGCTGAATTTGCGCTACGCGGTGCTCCACGGAGCGAAATGGTCGGAGCCGCAGACGGTGGCGGTGAACCGGCACTTCTTCCGGCATCCGGCCGAGGTGCCCGAAGTGATGCAGCTCGGGGCGAAACAGTGGATGGCGCACTGGGTCGAGATGCCGAACGAATCGAGCGAGGCGGAATTCGTATACGTGTCGTCATCCGCCGATGGAGTGCATTGGACCACGCCGTTGATGGCGCACAAAGACAAGAGCCAGGTGGAGCACGGGCTGGCGTCGATGGCCGTGAACGGGAATGGAGAAATCTCGCTATTCTGGCTGGAAACGCCGCAAGGCGAGGACGGGCCGGGATACTTGATGCGCACGGTGGTGGACGCGGGCGGCAAGGAAATCAAAGAAGAGCGCCTCGACGACGACGTGTGCGACTGCTGCCCGACGGCGGTGGCGAAGACGAATAAAGGGCTGGTGGTCGCCTATCGGGACCACACCGCGGAGAACATCCGGGACATTGCGGTAATCCGGCTGGAAAATGGGAAGTGGTCGCCGTCGAAGATCGTGCACGCGGATAACTGGAAGCTGAACGCCTGCCCGACCAATGCGGCCGCGGTGGCCGCGAAGGGAGACCGGGTGGCGGTGGCCTGGTACACGAGCGCGCAGAACAAGCCGAGAGTCGAAATCGCTTTTTCGACCGATGGTGGAGCGACCTTCGGTAAGACGGCGGTGGTCAGCACCGGACACGCGTACGGATATACGTCGCTGGCGTTGGACGACCAAGGCAATGCCGTGGTTTCCTGGCTCGAGCAGGGCGGCGCGGCGGGGACGCGCGTACTGGCGCGTTCGGTGAGCGCGGCCAGCGCGACAGGTCCGGTGATTCCGGTGGCGGAAGGCGGACGAATGGCACTTGGGTATCCGCGGCTGTTCCGGTCGGGCAGCGCGAGTTTCATTGGGTGGGGCAACGGAAAGCCGGGAATCCAGGTTGCGCGTCTGAATCCGTAGCCGCGGCGGCAAGTGCAGCGCGAGGCGGCGCCTCGGACGCCGGGCCGCCCGGCTGCTTCCTTGACTTTCGTCGTCCTGGTAATTTATTCTATCCATTCGACTTGGCGACGCAGCCCGGCCGTTTTCCGTATGTCCAACCAATCGCGGCACGAAGCCGAGACTGTCGAGCGCTCTTTGGATTCAACATTGGAAAGCGTGGACTACGCCGAAGAAATCACGATGGGCGTGGCGCAGCGGGCGGGATTTGAGGAAGACGATCTGACGAAGATCGGGATGGCCGTGCGCGAATCGATGGTGAACGCGGTGGTGCACGGCAACCGGTACAACTCTAATAAAAAGGTCCGGTTCTCGGTCAGCAAAAACGATCGAGGATTGACCGTGCGGATTTCCGATGAGGGTGACGGGTTCGATTACGAGAACCTGCCCGATCCGCTGGCCCCGGAAAATCTGTTCCGCAGTTCGGGACGCGGCATTTTTTTAATCCGTTCGTTCATGGATGAAGTCCGGATCAGTCGCGCCGAGCCGGGCGGAACGGAAGTGATTTTGGTGAAACACATGGTGTCCAAGTAGAATTCGAAGCACTTTCAGCCAGGAGGCATGTTCAGTGAGCGTAAAGTTGAATACCCGGCAGGTGGGCGACGTGAGCGTGGTGGACGTGGCGGGGCGGATCACGCTCGGCGAGGGTTCGAGCGCGCTGCGCGATACCCTGCGCGACATGGTGACGAAGAACCACAAGAAGATCCTGCTCAATTTGGGAGAGGTTTCGTACATCGACAGTTCCGGGATCGGCGAATTGGTCTCCGGATTTACGTCGGTAACCAACAGCGGCGGGCAATTGAAGCTGCTCGGCCTGAGCAAGCGGGTCAAGGATCTGCTGCAGATCACGAAGCTCTACACGGTTTTCGACGTGCACGAAGAGGAATCGTCGGCAATCCGGAGTTTCGCCTAGGGGTGCGCGCCTAGCCGCCACCGACGAACTGGACGATTTCGATTTCGGCGCCGGGGTGAAGCCGGGTATCGCCCCAGCGGGGCTGCTTGAGAATGCAGCGATCGATCTCGATGGCGACGCGCGCCGGATCCAATTGGAGTTCTTCGAGCAGCCCGAGGACGGTCTGGCCGTCGGCAGAGAGGCGGGATTCGCCGTTCACTTTAATCGGGACGGACATGGTTGGTTGACACTCTTGTTTTGCAACCATTATAGTCGTATTTGATCCCCGTATTCTCAGGAACAGATGCCTAGCTCTTATACCGAGTTGTATTTCCCTGTGCTTTTGCAGGGCATCATCGCAATCGGTCTGGCGACAGTGCTGATCGGGCTTTCGTACCTACTGGGGAAAAAAGTCCGCAACCGGGTGAAGGACACTCCGTACGAATCCGGAATCACGCCGACCGGCGACGCCCGCCAACGCTTCAGCGTGAAGTTCTACCTGGTGGCGATGCTGTTCATCCTGTTCGACATCGAAGCGATTTTTTTGTATCCGTGGGCGGTGGTCTATCGCGATTTGAAGATGTTCGGCTTCATCGAGATGCTGGTATTCGTAGTGCTGATTCTGTCGGGCTTCTTCTACATTTGGAAGAAGGGCGCGCTGGACTGGTCCCAGTCCGAACGCCCGAGTGGGAAGCAGTAAAGATCCAAAAAATGATACCGGAGAGTTTGCGGGAATACGCGATTGCTGCGGCTGTCGACCGTTTCGACCCCGACGCAATCACCGGCGGCAAATACGACCGCGGAGAGTGGACGGTGGAGATCGCGCCGGCGAAGATTGCCAGCGTTTGTGGATTCCTCAAGTACGACGGAAAGTTTGTCCGGCTCAGCTCGGTAACGGCGGTGGACCGGTATCCCGCTGAACCGCGGTTCGAAGTGGTCTATCACCTGCGCTCGCTTGAAAGCCAGCAGTGGCTGCGGCTGAAGTGCCGGCTGGCGGGAACGAACCCGGAAATCGAGTCCGTGACCTCGGTCTGGCGCGGCGCAAACTGGTATGAGCGCGAAGTGTTCGACCTGTTCGGAATCCAGTTCCGCAACCACCCCGACCTGCGGCGCATTCTGATGCCGGACGACTGGCAAGGGTATCCGCTGCGGAAGGATTATCCGGTAACGGGGTCAAGGGTGTAGAGATGAGCGAGTCAGGAATCCCGAGCCAATTCACGGCGGTGGTAGAGGAACCGCAGGAGCAAAGCGGCCGGCGCCGCATGGTCCTGAACATGGGGCCGCAGCATCCTTCGACCCATGGCGTGCTGCGGCTGCTGATTGAATTGGATGGCGAGATCGTTACGCATTGCCAGCCGGATATCGGCTACCTGCACACCGGCATCGAGAAGGAATTCGAGGTCAAGAACTACCAGCAGGCGGTCACGCTGACCGACCGGGTCGATTACCTGGCGCCGCTGTCGAATAACTTGTGCTACGTGCTGGCGGTGGAGAAGTTGCTGGGGCTGGAGATCCCGCCGCAGGCGCAGTGGATGCGCGTGATGCTGACGGAGTTGACGCGTCTGAACAGCCACCTGGTCTGGCTCGGCACGCACGCCATCGACATCGGCGCGATGAGCGTTTTTCTGTACTGCTTCCGCGAGCGCGAAGAGATCCTCCGGATTTTCGAAATGTTCTCCGGGCAGCGGATGATGACCAGCTACTTCCGGATCGGCGGGCTGGCGCTGGAGCCGCCGCGCGGCTGGGAAAAGCGCGTGAAGGCGTTCGTCGATATCTTCCCGAGCCGGGTGGATGAGTATGAGAACCTGCTGACGGCGAACCAGATCTGGATCGGACGCACGAAAGGCGTGGGCTTCATTTCGGTGGAGGACATGCTGGACCTGGGAATCACGGGACCGATGCTGCGAGCCGCGGGCCTCAAAGTGGACGCGCGCAAGGATAATCCTTACTCGAGCTACGAGAAATTCGATTTTGAAGTGCCGACGCGCACCGAAAACGACGTGTACGCGCGGTACCAGCTCCGTATCGAGGAGATGCGGCAAAGCACGCGCATCATCAAACAGGCTATGGAAGGGATGCCTTCCGGGCCGTGGAAGGCGGATGCGCCGCACGTGGTGCTGCCGGACCGCGAGAAGATGAAGACCCAGATGGAGGCCCTGATCTACCATTTCAAGATTGTGACCGAGGGCTTTCGCGTGCCGGAAGGCGAAGTCTACCAGGTGATCGAATCCCCTCGCGGCGAGCTGGGGTATTACGTGGTGAGCGACGGCACCACGCATCCCTACCGGGTGCACATGCGGACGCCGAGCTTCGGAAACCTGCAGGCGACGCCGAAGATAGTCGAAGGAAGCCTGATCGCGGATGTGATTGCGTCGCTCGGCAGTATGGATTTTGTTTTGGGGGACACGGACCGGTGAACTTTTCCCCTCAGCTCGAAGCGCGATTCGAGAAATTGCTCAAGATTTACCCGCCCGGCCGGCAGCGCTCGGCCATGATTCCGATGCTTCTCTACGGCCAGGATGAGGTCGGTTCGGTGACGGACGAGTTGATTGAGGAAGTGGCCCGGCGCGTGGGTGTGACGGCGTTGCAGGTGAACGAGGTGCTCTCGTACTACTCGATGCTGCACCGCAAGCCGCTGGGCAAGTACCATGTCCAGATCTGCACCAACATCAGTTGCCTGCTGAACGACGGCGATAAGCTGTGGGAGCAGGCATGCGAAAAGCTGGGCATTGGACATAAGGAAGTAACGGCGGACGGGCAGATCTCCCTGGAAGAGGTGGAGTGTATTGGAGCCTGTTCCTGGGCGCCGGCGATCCAGGTGAATTACGATTTCCGCCACAATGTGACGCCGGAGCAACTGGACAGGCTGCTGGACGGGTTAAAGAAAAATGTATAACGAACCAAGCCCGCTGGAAACCCGGATCCTGTCGCGGCGTTTCGGGAAGCCGAATTCCGCTTCGATCGACACGTACCTGGCCGACGACGGGTACCAGGCGTTCGTCAAGGCTTCGCGGATGAAGCCCGAGCAGATCATCGAAGAGGTCAAAATCTCGAATTTGCGAGGGCGCGGCGGCGCTGGATTTCCGACGGGGATGAAGTGGAGCTTTGTCCCGCGGACTTCGCCGAAGCCCAAGTACATCGTGGTGAACGCGGACGAAAGCGAGCCGGGGACGTGCAAAGACCGGCTGCTGATGGAATATGATCCGCACCTGCTGATCGAAGGCTGCCTGATCGCGGGGCTGGCGGTGGACGCGCACGCCGGGTACATCTACATCCGCGGCGAATATCGTTATCTGATCGAGATCGTCGACAAGGCTCTCGCCGAAGCGTACCAGAAGGGCTGGCTGGGAAAGAACATTCAAGGAACGGGCTTCGATTTCGATCTGTACACGCATACCGGCGCGGGCGCGTACGAATGCGGCGAGGAATCGGCGCTGCTGGAATCGCTCGAGGGCAAGCGCGGCGTGCCGCGCATCCGGCCGCCGTTTCCGGCGGTGGTGGGTGCTTTCCAGTGCCCGACTGTGCTGAACAATGTCGAGACGTATTGCGCGGTGCCTCCCATCATTCGGGATGGCGGGAAGGCGTTCGCCGATCTGGGCGTGGCGAAGGCCGGTGGAACCAAGCTCACCTGCCTGACGGGCCACATCAACAAACCCGGGGTGTACGAGCTGACGCTGGGCTTCCCGGTGATGAAGATGATCGAGGAAGTGGGCGGCGGAATCCGCAACGGCAAAAAACTGAAAGCCTTTATCCCGGGCGGATCGTCGTGCCCGGTGTTGACCGCCGCCGAGTGCGACGGTGCGACGATGGACTACGATTCCATGGCGTCGCGGAAGTCGATGTTGGGGTCCGGCGGTGTGGTGGTAATGGACGAAGACACCTGCATGGTGAAAGTCGCCCTGCGGATCATGCGGTTCTACGCCCACGAGAGCTGCGGCTGGTGCATTCCCTGCCGGGAAGGCACGGTGTGGCTGCGCAAGCTGCTGACGCGGTTCCATCAGGGCAACGGCACGCGTTCCGATATCGACCTCATCGGCGATGTTTCCAAAAACATGCTGGGACGCACGTTCTGCCCGCTGGGAGACGCCGCGGCGCTGCCCACCATCTCAATTGTCGAGAAGTTTCGCCAGGAATTCGAGGATCATCTGGATGGCAAGCCGTGCCCGTACGAGCATGCGAGCCACATGGTGACCGTGTGAGGAGTTTGTGTGGGGCAGATCATCGGGGTTGGTGGTCTGCCGAAACACGCCAGACGACAAAAAACGATCGTCTGGCCCACTGTTTGAATCGTCTGAAAAGGGATAAATGGCAGATCCGGTAAAGCTGACGATCGACGGCCGGGAAATCCAGGCCGCCCCCGGTACGCTGGTGATCGACGCCGCCAAGCAGAACGGCATCGAAGTGCCGGCGTTTTGCTATTACGAAGGCCTGACTCTGCAGGCCGCCTGCCGCATGTGTCTGGTGGAAATTGAAAAAACGCCGAAGTTGCAGACGGCGTGCACCGTGCCGGTGGCTGAAGGCATGGTCGTGCGGACCGAGACCGCGCAGGTGGCCACGGCCCGCAAGTACATGCTGGAGTACCTGCTGACCAATCACCCGCTGGATTGCCCGGTGTGCGACAAGGGCGGCGAGTGCGAGCTGCAGGACATGACCTTCCGGTACGGCGTCGGGGAGAGCCGGTTCACGGAAGATAAAGTCCACACGCCGGAGAAGCAATTCTCGCCGGTCGTGTTCTTCGATGCGCCGCGCTGTATTCTGTGTTACCGCTGTGTGCGCATCTGCGACGAAGGGTTGGGCGTAGGCGCGCTGGGCGTGATTAACCGCGGCGTAGTCTCGGAGATCGCCCCCAACAAGGGCGACCACCTGGAATGCGACGAGTGCGGCGCCTGCATCGATATTTGTCCGGTGGGGGCGCTGACGAGCGGCGCCTATCGCTACAAGACGCGGCCGTGGGAAATGACGCACGTCGGCACCATCTGCACGCATTGCGCGGACGGTTGCAAGACGACGCTCGGGACGCGCAACGACCACATCATCCGCGGCAACAATCGCGACCGCTCCGGAATCAACGGCGAGTTCCTCTGCATCAAGGGCCGGTATGCGTTCGACTTTTACGATCATCCCGAAAGGCTCCAGGCCCCTCTGGTGCGCGTCAACGGGAAGCTGGAAGAGGTCTCGTGGTCGCAGGCGCTGACCGCCGTCGCGTCGAAATTTAACGAGAATCTGCAAGCCGGCGGCAGTTTCGGGGTGATCGGGTCGAACCATACCACCAACGAAGAGAATTTTTATCTGCAGAAGTTCGCGCGCGAGGTTTTAAAGACCAATCACATCGACCATCACCGCACCGGCGATGTGGTGACGCTGCTCGATGCTCTGCATGGCAAACAGAATCAGCTTGCGACCGTTGCCGACTTGTATGAGCGAAAGGCGATCCTGATTATCGGGGCGGACCTGGCGCTCGAACATCCGCTTCTCTCCTTCCAGATCCGCGCCAATTACCGGCATCATCAGGCCCACATCTACGTCGTAACGCCAGGACCGGTGCGCGAAGATCACTATTCGACACTCAGCGTGCGTGGGAGCGATTACTCGGCGCTTCGTGACAAGCTCAAGAGCGAGCCTGAGCTGGTGATTCTGTTTGACGATTCAGTCAAGGGAGACAAGGTCCGGGAGTTGGTCGCGTTCGGCGAATCGCTGGGAATCCCGGTGAAGTACGTCGCGCTGGTGGATTACTCGAATTCGCGCGGCGCGGTGGACATGGGTCTGACGCCGGAACTGCTGCCGGGATATCAGCCCTCGGGACAGCCCGGGATGCACATTCCCGAAATGATCGAGGCCGATCTCGGCGCGCTCTGGGTGGTGGGCGCCAACCCGCTCAAAAATGGCGGACAACGCAAGTGCGGATTCCTGGTGGTTCAGGACATGTTCCTGACCGAGACGGCCCAGCAGGCGGACGTGGTCTTACCCGCGGCGAGCGCCTATGAGAAGCACGGATCCGTTACCAACGTCACCGGCGAAGTACAGCGGCTGAAGCGCGGGATCAATACCATGGGCGCGAAGCCGGACCTCGAAATCATGGGCTTCATCGCGCGCGAAATGGGCGTGGCCGCCGCTCTCGGGCCATGGGTGCCCGATACGGTCTTTGAGCAGATCCGGAAGAGCGTTCGTGGATACGATATCCCGCTGCCCGTCATTGCTACGGGCGGGGCGGCGCAGACGATGCCTCTCAATGGACGGATACCGGTGGCAAACCGGCCGGACCTGGTACGATCCGATCACAATGGGCTGTTCGATTCGGGAACCCTCGGGCGGTATTCCAAAGTGCTCCACTCCGTTATAGAACGCCGGCTGGAGCGCCAATGAACGCATTCATCATCATCAGTATCGTCAAGGCGGCAGTCATCGCATTCGTACTGTTGACCGCCGTGGCTTACCTGCAATGGGTCGAGCGGAAGGTGATCGCGCACATCCAGGTGCGCATGGGACCGTACCGCGTCGGGCCGCACGGGTTGCTGCAGCCGCTTGCCGACGTCATCAAGCTGATTACCAAGGAAGACCTGGTTCCGCCGTACGTGAACAAGCCGTTGTATCTGTTCGCGCCGTTCATCGCCGTAACGATGGCGCTGCTTTCGATCGCGGTGATCCCGTTTGGCCCGGCCATCGAAGTGGCCGGCCATTCGACCTGGATGCAGATGACAGACCTGAACATCGGGGTGCTCTACATCCTGGCGGTGTCATCGATGGGGGTTTACGGCATCGCGCTGGCGGGTTGGGCGTCGAACAACAAATACGCGCTGATCGGAGGCCTGCGCAGTTCGGCCCAGATGATCAGCTACGAGCTGCCGATGGCGGTGGCGATCGCTTGTCCGCTGCTGCTTTCCAACACGCTCAGTTTGCGCGAGCTGGTCGGCACGCAGGCGGGAGGGCTTATCCACTGGAACGTGTTGCGCGGCCCATTCCCGCAAATCATCTCCTTCGGAGTTTTTCTGATCGCCGCATTTGCCGAGACCAACCGGATTCCGTTCGATCTGCCGGAAGCGGAAAACGAGCTGGTGGCGGGCTTCCATGTCGAGTACAGCAGCATGAAGTTCGCCTCGTTCTTCATGGCCGAGTACCTGAACATGGTCACGGTGAGCGCCATGGCCACCCTGTTGTTCCTGGGCGGGTGGGACCCGCTCTGGCCGGCGCAATACGGCTCGAACCTGCTGCCGGCCGCGATCTTCGCGATTGCGGGATTCACGGCGCTTTACCACGCGTCCAATCCCGCGCGCAAAATGGACAAGTACACGTTCCCCGCCTTTGGAATTGTGTTTCTTGTGGTGGCCGCAGTCTTCCTGCTACCGATTGTGCAGAGCTGGCTGCTGCCGCTGTTCTGGTTCTGCGCCAAGACGGGCGCAATCCTGTTCGCATTCATCTGGGTCCGCGGGACGCTGCCGCGGTTCCGGTACGACCAACTAATGCGGTTCGCCTGGAAATTCCTGTTCCCGGTGGCCATGTTGAATCTGCTGGTGACCAGCTTTCTGGTTGCCTGGTTTTCCTGAGATGGACGTTATCCTTTTTCTGGTTTTTGCCATCATCGCAGTAGTCAGCGCCGTGAATGTCGTGGTCCAGACCCATCCGATTTCGAGCGCGGTTTCGCTGATCGGCGTCATGGGTTCGCTGGCGGTGCTCTATCTGCTGTTGGGAGGCGAGTTTATCGCGGCCGCCCAGGTGATCGTCTATGCCGGCGCCGTAATGGTGCTGTTTATTTTTGTGATCCTGCTGCTGAATGCAGGCGCCGAGACCAAGACGGGCCGCTCGTTCATGGTCCAGCTATTGGGCGTGCCGCTGTTGATCGCCCTGCTGGGGTTGCTCGCGTTTTTTGTGCAACGTCTGTTCCCGCGCGGGGTCGCGGTGCACTTCGGCGGCTTTACGGGCGGTACCGCGAAGGCGGTCGGGCATGCGCTTTTCACCACTTACCTGCTGCCGTTCGAGGTGACGTCGCTGCTGATTCTGATCGCGATTGTGGGCGCGATTGTGCTCGCCCGAAAGGAAATCGACTAGATGTCCGACGTGCCGATTTCGTGGTTTCTGATGCTCAGCGCCGTTCTGTTCGCGCTGGGTGTGGCCGGCTTTCTCTTCCGGCGGAATATCATCACGGTCTTCATGTCGATCGAGCTGATGCTGAACGCCGTCAACCTGACTTTCGTGACATTTTCCTACCAGTTGAAGCAAGTCAACGGGCATCTGTTCTCATTTTTTGTGATGGTAGTGGCGGCGGCCGAAGCGGCAGTCGGACTGGCGATCATCCTGACGATTTTTAAGAACCGCTCGACGCTGCAGATCGACAATATCGATTCGATGAAGAACTGATGCAACTCTGGCTGATCCCTCTCTTGCCCTTCGCGGGCTTCTTGATTAATGGTCTGTTCGGCCGCCGGTTCTCCAAGGGCGTCGTCAATCTCTTCGCCATCGGCAGCGTCGTGCTGGCGTTCGCCTGGGTGCTCCGGGTGGTTGCCGCGCTCGGCCCCGCGACCAGCCCTTACGTCGAGCACTATTTCACCTGGATCCAGAGCGGCAACTTCACGGTAAATTGCGATTTCGCGGTAGACCGGCTGACCGAGGTCATGCTGCTGGTGGTGACGGGAATCGGTTCCCTCATCCACATCTATTCGATCGGCTACATGGCGCATGAGCACGGCCCCAATCACGGCGGCTATTACCGGTTTTTCGCTTACCTGAATCTGTTCATGTTTTTCATGCTGGTGCTGGTGCTCGGCGCGAATTTTCTGGTCCTGTTCGTGGGCTGGGAAGGCGTGGGATTGTGCAGCTACCTGCTGATCGGGTTTTATTTCGATAAGAAGTTCGCCACCGATGCCGGGAATAAGGCGTTCATCGTGAACCGCATCGGCGATTTCGGCTTCGCCCTGGCGATGTTTTACATCGTGAAGATGTTCGGTACGCTCGATTTCGGAACGGTCTTCCAGAAGGCGCCGGGCGCCTCCGAGTCGGCCTTGACCCTGATCGGCCTGCTGCTTCTCGTCGGCGCCACCGGCAAGTCGGCGCAGATTCCGCTGTATGTGTGGCTGCCGGACGCGATGGCCGGCCCGACACCGGTTTCGGCCCTCATCCATGCCGCGACCATGGTGACGGCGGGCGTTTACATGACGGCGCGGTCGTGGCCGATTTACACGCACGCTCCGGCGGCGATGGAGACGATTGCGGTGATCGGCGTCGCAACAGCGTTTTTCGCGGCGACCATCGGCATTGCCCAGAACGATATCAAGAAGGTGTTCGCTTACTCCACCGTCTCCCAGCTTGGCTATATGTTCTTGGGCGTCGGTTGCGGCGCCTTTTCGGCCGGCATCTACCACCTCATGACGCACGCATTTTTCAAGGCGCTGCTCTTCCTGGGGTCGGGCAGCGTGATCCACGCGCTCTCGGGCGAACAGGACATGCGGCACATGGGCGGCATGCGCAAGCACATCCCCTGGACGTTTTGGACGATGGCCTGCGCGGCTCTGGCGATTTCCGGTTTTCCGTTCACCTCGGGGTTCTTCAGCAAAGATGCCATTCTGCTGGCGGCCTATCATCATGAGCCCTGGATGTACTGGCTGGGCACGCTCACCGCCGGCATTACCGCGTTTTATGTGTGGCGGGCCATGTTCCTGACATTTTTCGGCAAATACCGCGGGGACGAGCACCATCCGCACGAATCGCCCGCGGTGATGCTGGCGCCGCTCGTCATTCTGGCGCTGCTCTCGTTGGGCGGCGGCTTCTTGTTCAAAATTCCGGTTTTTCTGGGTACGGTGTTCCCGACCGTCGAAGCCCCGGAAGATTTCGGCTTGATGGCGATTTCCGTAGCAGCCGGCTTGCTCGGGATCCTGCTCGCTTACGTCATGTACCTGGCGAAGCCCAGCCTCGCGGACTCGCTGAGCATCAAGGGCCTGTACACCCTGGTCTACAACAAGTATTTCGTGGATGAAGTTTATGACGCTACCCTTGTGAAGCCGATTGTGGGGGGCTCGCGCGTGCTGCTTTGGCGGCTGGCCGACGTCGGCCTGATCGACGGGATCGCCAACGGGATCGCATCGCGCGCCCGCGATATCGGGGGCGTTCTGCGCTCCCTGCAGTCGGGGAACATCCGCAGCTATGCGGCCTGGGTGGTGTTCGGCTCGGTTCTGTTGATGGTCGCGATGGGAATGGCGGCGGGAGGGCTCCGATGAATTTACCGACCCTGCTGCTGGCTCTTCCTCTGCTCGGTTTTCTGATTGCGCTCGTCGTCCCGCGGTCCTCACCGCAGGGCAGCCGCGTCTGGGCGCTTATCATCTCGCTCGTCACGTTTTTCGTTTCGCTCGCTCTGCCGTTTCTGTTCGATCGCGCCAACGGCGGCGAGCAGTACGCGCTCAATGTTCCCTGGATCACTACGCCCGATATCCATTACTACGTGGCGGTGGACGGCATCGGCCTCTGGCTGGTGCTGCTTTCGACGTTCCTGACCCCCATCTGTGTACTGATCTCGTGGCGCCAAATTCAAAATCGCGTCAAGGAGTTCTACGCGTTCCTGTTGCTGCTGGAAGTCGGCCTCATCGGGGTGTTTGTCGCGCAGGACCTGTTTTTGTTTTACGTCTTCTGGGAAATTTCGCTGGTCCCCATGTATTTCCTGGTCGGTATCTGGGGCCACGAGCGGCGCATTTATGCCGCGGTGAAGTTCTTCCTGTTCACCATGGCCGGTTCGGTGTTGATGCTGGCGGCCATCATTTACATCTATAACCGGGCCGGCACTTTCAGCTACCCGGCCTTGCTCGATATGCTCCAGTCGGGCCGCCTCACGTTTGCGCCCACCGAGCAGTTGCTATTATTCCTGGCGTTCTTCATCGCGTTCGCCATCAAGGTGCCGCTGTTCCCGCTGCACACCTGGCTGCCGGACGCTCACGTGGAGGCACCGTCGGCGGGTTCCGTGATGCTGGCTTCGGTCATGTTGAAAATGGGGACGTACGGGATCCTGCATTTCTGCCTTCCGTTGTTCCCCAGCGCCTCCCGAACCTGCGCGCCCTGGATCGCGGTGCTCGCGATTATCGGAATCATTTACGGCGCCCTCGTTTCGCTGGTGCAGCCGAACATGAAAAAGCTGGTGGCCTATTCTTCCGTGAGCCACTTGGGATTCGTCGTCCTGGGAATCTTCTCCTTCACGCAGTTGGGGCTCGACGGCGCCGTGTACCAGATGCTCAATCACGGCATCTCGACCGGCGCCCTGTTCGTTCTGGTCGGCCTGCTGTACGAACGCCGGCATTCTCTCGAAATCGCCGACTACGGCGGGGTGGCGACGGCGGCGCCGTGGCTCTCGACCGCGTTTCTAATTACCACGCTCGCCAGCATCGGGCTGCCGACTCTCAACAATTTCGTCGGCGAATTCCTGGTCCTTCAGGGCGCGGCCCTGGCGAATTACAAGTGGGCGATCTACGCCGCGATCGGCGTGATCCTCTCGGCCTGTTATATGCTGTGGCTCTACCAGCGCGTCTTCTACGGGGAGGTTCGAGAGGAGGTTCGGGTGCACTTGCCCGACCTCAATTTCCGCGAATGGGCCGTCCTCGTTCCGCTCGTCGCCATGATGGTGTGGATGGGGGTTTATTCCCAAACGTTCCTACCGCCCGTCGGCCGGACAACCGCGCGCGTGCTGAGCCAGACGCAGGTCAACGTGCCCTTCCGGGTGCAGACCCGGCCGCAGACGGAGGTCGCGCGTGCCCGTTAGTAATTTCGTCACTTCGAGCGACATGATCCGGTTCCTGCCGGAGATCATTCTGACCGTCATGGGCACCGCGCTCATGGTGCTCGATCCGCTGATCCATCGCCGCTCCTCGAACGCGTTTGGTCACATCAGCCTGCTGTCGCTGGCGGCCGCCCTAGTCGGAGCGGTGTACGCCTACACCTCTCCCGGCACAGCTTTCGGCGGCATGCTGGTGGTGGATGGCTTTGCCACGTTCTTTCGAGTTCTGGTGATCGGGGTCGGGATTCTGACCGTCCTCCCGTCCTATCGTTTTCTCCGCCGCCAGGATGCCGAGACAAGCGAGTACCATGCCCTGCTGCTCTTTTCCATTGCGGGGCAGTGCCTCATGGTCGCGGCCAACGAACTGATCATCATCTTCCTCGGGCTCGAGATTTCGTCAATCGCGAGCTACATCCTGGCCGGCTATCTGCGCGACGACAAGCGCGCGAATGAAGCCGCATTGAAGTATTTCCTGTTGGGGTCGTTTGCAACCGGCTTTTTTCTGTACGGCGTCGCGTTCATCTATGGATCCACCGGTACTGTCAATTTGAGCGCCGTGCACGCCGTGCTCACGGGTCTGAATGCGCCCGCGCCCGCCTTCACCGGGGTGGCCGCGGCGCTGATGTTCGTGGGGCTCGGCTTCAAAGTGTCCGCCTCGCCATTCCAGATCTGGGCTCCGGATGTCTATCAGGGGGCGCCCACACCAATCACGGGTTTTCTTTCGGCGGGACCGAAAGCCGCCGCTTTCGCTGTCTTCTTCCGGATTTTCATGACGGCTTTCGCACCCATCGCGAATGGGTGGGAGCCGCTGGTGTGGATCTCGGCCCTGTTGTCGATGACCATCGGCAACTTTGCCGCCCTGATGCAGGCGAACGTCAAGCGGCTGCTGGCGTATAGTTCCATTGCCCATGCAGGGTATGTGATGGTGGCGCTGACGGCCCGTTCGGATGTCGGCACCGCGGCCGCGATGTTTTATCTTGCGGCCTACGCGTTCATGAACATCGGCGCGTTCGCGGTGGTCAGCCACTTGTCGGGCAAAGGCGAAAAATATCAGAACGTCGACGATTTCTCCGGCCTGGGCCAGAAGCAGCCACTCACGGCCGCAATGCTCTCGATCTTCCTACTGTCGCTGATCGGCGTGCCGCTAACCGGCGGCTTCTTCGGCAAGTTCTATATCTTCAAGGCGGCGCTGGAGTCGCACCTGGTCTGGCTCACGGTGTTGGGGCTGCTGAATAGCGCGGTGGCGGCGTACTACTACCTGCGATTGCTGGTGGTGATGTACATGCGAGAGCCGAGCGATGCCACGGCCAATGCCGAACCCTTGAGCCTGGGTCTGAGCGCTGCGCTCCTGCTACCCGCGCTCGGAACGCTGGTTTTGGGGATCTTCCCGTCCTGGGTGCTAGAGTTCGCGGGACGATCCTCGACTCTGCTGAAGTAGCACGCGTCTTACTCTCGGCCGCGCACTTCCACCAGACGGCCGTGCAATAGCGGCGAAAGCGAGCTTTCGATCGCAGGCGTGATCAGTCCCGCCTCGTCCAGGTCCTTCAGATGGGTTTGATCCCGAAGTCGCTAGCTGGTCAGTTTCATGCGGATCAAATCTTCAAGCGCGATGACCCGCACACCTTGGATTCTTCTCTCGGCGCCTAACGCGGGCGCCGGCTCGGCGTATTCCGGCCGTATCTTCTCGCCTGAGAAGATCAGATGAACCGCTCGGCGGGCCGAACCGTCTGCGCTCTGGATCAGCACGTCAAGGCCGGCGGCTCGGCGGTACTCCAGGCCAAACGGCTCGACAGCTTTTCCGATCCGGTCCAGATCTACACGCCGCACGGCGATTTCGATGTCCTTCGTCAGCCGGCCCGCGTCCGGAGTTACCTCTTCAATGTAAAGGTAGGTGGCGAGGCCGCCGACCACACGGTATTCCAAACCGGCAGCGGCGAAAGCCTCTTCGATTCGCCGGGCCAGATCGAATAGTTGCTCCGCGCGTTTCTCGAAGAATGTATTGACGAAAGCCACTGCGTTGACGATCTTTCTGAATTATCGCACCCGTAACGGCTATTGGCTGCAGACGGTATCGGCCCAGGTCACCGCGGCGGTATACGCGGTGCCCATCACCGTAGTCTTGAGTTTGAGCGCGGCGGCCAGGCGATCGACCTCATTCCAGTTGGCGGCTTCATACGCGACCACCACTTGCCACAGCTCAGGCAGCCGGTCTCCGGCGCGCGGCTGGTCGAGCAATGCCCGGGTGATCTCTTCGTGCAGGTTCAGGCTCCTCAGCAGTTCTTCGAGCGGCCGGCCCAGCATCGCGTCCAGGCGTGAAAACATCCCCATCAGGAAACAGTCTTCGCTGCGGCTTTTGAGTCCGGCGCAGCCGGCCAGGAGTTCGGAAAATCGGGCCCGCACCAGAGTGTTTACCGCCAGCTCGGCCGGCTTGTCCGAAGTCAGATCCAACAGCCCCACCACTTTGAGCCACTTCCGCACCGCATCCTCGCCCACGAATGTGAGCGCCTGGTGGATGGATTCGATCGGCTCTCTGCGGGAGAACAGGGCCGAGTTGACGAAGGTTAGCAGCTTGTAGGCAAGCGCGTGCTCTCGCTTGAGCAGCGCCGTCAGCTTGTCGAAATCCAGCTCCGGATGGTGCAGCTCGCACAAGATTCGCAGGTAATTCAGCTTGGTCCCGCGGATCTGGCGGGCCGAGAGGATTTCCGGGCGGGCGAAGAAATATCCCTGGAAATACGCATATCCCTGCCCGAGCGCCCTGAGAAACTCTTCGCGGCTTTCCACTTTCTCGGCAAGCAGGTGCAACTGATTCCCGAAGCGCGCGGCGCGTTTCTGCTCCTCAGGACTGGAAGCCCGGAAGTCGACTTTCAGAAAATCGGCGATCGGGATTAACGGATGGGGCGCCGTCTGAGGCACAAAGTCATCCAGAGCCAGTTGATACCCCTGGGCGCGCAGACGCCGGCAGGCCTCCACCACCACCGTGTCAGGTTCCACCGTCTCCAGGATTTCGATGACCGTGCTCTTGGGCGGCAGAACAGAAGCCGCTTCCTGCACCAGCAGCGTACGGGGGAAATTCAGGAAGGCGCGCTTGCCCGCCAGCAGGCGCTCGCTGTCGGGTGAACCAAAAACGGCGCTGATGACCTTCGACGTCGCCATGTCGCCTTCGGAGCCGTCGTATTCGTTCTTGAGACTGGAGCGGAACAGCAGTTCATACGCGCACACCTGCAGATGCGCGTTGAAGATCGGTTGACGGGCGACCAGTAATTCCATGAGGGAGGCCAGAGAGCTCAATCCTCTCATCGTCCGGATCAGGCGAATGTTCTAGCTGCTCGGGCCGGAAACCCCAGTACCTGAATGCGAGCGGGCGCTGGTGCACGAACTTGTGCACATCCTGACTCGATCGGGCCCACACGGCCGCGAGGGCCGCAAACCCTGATCGCCTGAGCCTAATGCGCCTGGCTATGAGCCAACGCTTGATCCGCAGCCGCTCCCGCAACGTCTCCGTTCAAGCGGCGCGCGACCGCCCGGTTGATGTAGGCGTTCTGATATCGCGGCTGCAGGCGGATGGCCTTATTGAAATCGGCAATTGCGGCATCGTACTGCTTGAGCATGAGGTGGGCGTACCCGCGCGCGTTGTACGCTGGGGCTGCCTTGGAATCAAGCTGAATCGATTCCGTTAGCGGCCGCAATGCATCCGCATACCGGCCTTCTTTCATCAAGTGCCGCCCGCGTTCTTCAAACCCGCTGGCGGTGTCCGGCTCGGCCGCGCCGGGAGTGGCTGCAGGAGCAGGCGTGGGAACCGCGGCCACCGGCGTGGGCGCCGGCGCCTGTGGTGCGCGCGCCGCCGGCGCAGCCGCTTGGGACGGCGCTGTATCCGGCAGCGTCACCGAGCCCGTATCCGGCACCGACTCCTTTGATCGCGCAGCGGCTACGACCTGGTCGACCTTTGCCTGCGTTGCCGCGATCAGTTGCGCCGTTTCCACGCTCGATGGGTCCAGCTTCAACGCCTCGGTGAGGTCCGCCAGCGCCTCGTCATAACGGCCCATCGTGTAATACGCGGAGCCGCGGGCCTGCCAGCCTGGGGCATACTTCGGGTCGAGCTTGAGGGCCGTCGCGTGATCCGCAAAACCCTTGTCGTGCGCGCCCAATTGATGATACGAGTCGCCGCGCGCGACATAGGCCTCCGCGCTCTTCGGGTCGAGTTGCACCGCCCGATCGCGGTCTGCCAGCGCTTCCTGAGGCTTGCCGGCGCGCGCGTACACGGCGGCCCGAGCCAGGTAGACGCGCGGATCGCTGGGGTCCAGCCGTATCGCTTCCGTGAAATCGGCGATCGCGCCGTCCTTATCTCCGATCCGGTCGCGGATCGCGCCGCGCACGCGTAATCCCTCTTGATTGTCGGGCTTCAATCGAAGGGCTGCATTCAGGTCGTCGAGCGCCTGCGGATATCCGCCCAGTCCGGCGTACGCGAATGCGCGTTCCACCAGCGCGTCCGAATCCGGTTTGCGGCTCAGCCACAGAGTGAGATCCTCGATTGCATCCTGGTATTGTCCGAGCGCCGTGTGCGCCTTCCCGCGTTCCTGGTGCAATTCGATATCGTCCGGCCGCAGCTTGAGAGCCTCGGTCAGATCGGCCACCGCCAACTCATCTTTTCCGAGCGCCAGGTAGGCCCGGCCGCGGCCTCTGAAAATCTCGCCGCGCTTCAGATTGAGGTACAGAGCGGAGCTGTAATCCTTGATTGCGGATTCGTATTCCTTGCGGGAGAACAACAAATCGCCTCGAGCCGCAAAGGCGAGAGCATCGCCCGGTTCAAGCCGAAGCGCCTCATTGAGGTCGACTAGCGCTTTCGCGTCGTCCCCGCCGGCCAGATAGTCGCGGCCTCGTCCGGACCATGCCGCTGCATCGCCGGCATCGTCGTCGATCGCCTCCGTGTACGCCGCGATCGCCTCGGGCCGCCGCCCTTTCTCGTCCAAACGCTGCCCGCGGACCAGTGCCGAATGGGACTTCTTCGCACTCGCGCTCGGCGTTGCTTCCGATGCCGCGCACCAGCCGGCCGTGGCCACCCCGGCCGTGATAACCATCGTTACTATAATCCGCGTCCGCCGACGCGTCGCCCTGTGCATCGCGTTTCCTCAGATAGTGTACACTCGAAGCCGGAAATATGAGCCAGGAACCCTTCGATGCGCCGCGTCTCGCCATCAATCGCGTATACACGCGCCGCGGAGACCGGGGCGAGACCAGCCTCGCGGGCGGCCAGCGCGTCGCCAAGGATTCATTACGCATCGAAGCCTACGGCACGGTAGACGAACTGAACGCCTTTGTCGGCATCGCGCGCGCAACCGCAGCCGAACTGGCGGCAAACGAAGCCCGCCTCGCGCCTCTGGCCGCGATTCTGCTGCGCGTGCAACACGAGCTATTCAACCTCGGCTCCATCCTCGCCACATTGCCCGAGGATGTACATCCGCGGCAGCCGCGCATTACGGATGCCGATGTCGCACGCCTCGAAGCCGAGATTGACCGGATGAACGCCGACTTGCCGCAGTTGCGCTCCTTCGTCTTGCCCGGCGGCAGCCGGCTGGACGCCGATCTGCATATCTGCCGCACCGTGTGCCGCCGCGCCGAGCGCGCCGTGATCGCGCTCAGCCGGACTGAAGCCGTTCCGCCTGAATCGCTGCGCTATCTCAACCGCCTGAGCGATGCGCTCTTCGTTTGGAGCCGTTGGGCCGGCCACGTGACGCGCGCCACCGAGACCTTGTGGGATCCGAACCATTGAGAGGCCTTTGGCGGTAGTTGACTGATATCATGGGCTTGTGTCATGGCGTTGATCGCCGTCTCGGGTCATCCTGGATGCCGCTTCGAAGAAATGGCGCGGCTCACCGCGCACCTGTTGCAATTTGAGCTGCTCACGCAGTCCCGCATTCAGGCCCTGGCGGAAGAGGAATTCGGCGCCGGCACGCAAATCCCGGATAAAGCCTATTCCAGCCTGGTGACATCGATCCTGGCCCGCCTCGCCACCGAGCACCACCTGGTTTACTGCGCCTCGGGAGGCGAGGTGCAGGCCCGCCACTTCCCCGGTATGCTGCGTGTTCACGTGGTCGCGCCTGAAAATGTGCGTGTCGGCAATCTGATGCTGGATCACCGCCTTGAACGCCCGGCCGCCCGGAAACTGCTGCTCGAACTGGAGGCCGCCGAGCGGATGGCGCGCAAAGCCAAATTCGGCAAGACACGCGCCACCGCCGAACTCTTCGATCTGGTTCTCAGCGCCGAATCGCTCACCACCGAGCAGATGGCCGAACTAATCCGCACCGCCGTCGACTCGCTCGGCCTCCGCGAGCGCGGTTTCCTCTCCGCCGCCGCCGAGGCGCAGCTTCAGTTCCAGATGCGCCTCCGCCTCGCAAGGTACGGCATTGTTCCACCCCACAAGATCACCATCCGGCGCAAGATGTTCGCCAATCACAGTGAGGAGATGTTCGCCAATCTCCTGGACTTCTACCGGATCGCCTGGGAGTACGAGCCGCGCAGCTTCCCGGTTCAGTGGGACCGCGATGGTACCGTTCGCGAGTCCTTCACCCCGGACTTCTACCTTCCCGAAGTCGATCTCTACCTCGAGCTCACCACCATGAAGCAGTCGCTCGTCACCAAGAAGAACCGCAAGGTCCGGCTCCTGCGCCAACTCTACCCTGATCTCAACATCCAGGTGTTCTACCAGAAGGATTTCGAGAATCTCGTCTTCAAATACGGTCTGGCCGAACGGACGGTCGAGGTATGAGCGCGCCCTCGATCCCCGGAGTGGATCGGATTCTGTTTACCGAAGACCAGATTGAGAGCCGGATTCGCGAAGTCGCCACCGAGATCTCCCGCCGGTATGCGGGAAAATCTCTCAAGCTGGTGGGCGTTCTCAAGGGGTCGGTCTTCTTTCTGACCGCCTTGGCCCGGCACATTGACGTTCCGCTGAAGATCGACTTCCTGGGCATCTCGAGTTTCTCGAACAAGACCGGCGCTCCCGGGTTGGTTCGCATCGCCAAGGACTTGGACGAGTCCATCGAGGGCGAAGAAGTGCTGCTGATCGAAGACATTGTCGATACCGGCTTTACCCTCCGCTATCTGCTCCAGACCTTGGCCGGCCGCGCCCCCCAGTCCCTGTCGGTCTGTACTTTTCTCGACAGAAACTCGCGCCGCATTGTCCAGGTCCCGGTGGACTACCGGTGCTTTGAGATTCCCGACCGCTTCGTGGTCGGCTTTGGTCTTGACCACAACCAGCTCTACCGCAATCTCGGTTATGTGGCTGTTATGAAGCCCGATCGAACCAGCTAGAAATTCACCGAATTGTGGCTTGTCGAAACGCACCTCGCGATCTAAAATGAAGGAAAGTTAAGATTCCCAAGGAGCGTGCACGATGCGATCCCGGATTCTCTACATCTCTGAAAGCTCAGAGGATGCGCGCCGTCTCTCGCAGATGCTTCAGCCCCTTCCGTTGCGCCTGGACCACGCGAAATCCCTGAAATCCGCTCGCGAGCGACTTACGTCCCACAATTACGATGTCGTTTTGACCGACGCACACTTGCCGGATGGCGAATGGCTGGATGTTTTGCATCTGGTGCGCGACACTCCGGCGGAACCGCAAGTAATCGTCACCGATCCCCACGCCGACGCCCGGTTCTGGGCCGAAGCTCTCAACCTCGGCGCCTACGATCTGCTGGCACAGCCATTCAATCAACCCGAAGTGCAACGCATCTTGTATAACGCCTGCGCGCGCCTGGTCTCGAACGCCGCCACGTAAGGTGGGCAGGCTATTATCCTGCCGCCGCTGTCAGGCGCCGCCAGTCTGCCCTGTTTGCGAAACCTGCGAATAAATCTGCCAGCCGGTCGAAAAGAGAATTGGCGTTCGGTATTCGTGTGAGTCGCCGAATGCGCTGGTAAACTGGGTTTTGAATGTGTCTCGCGGCTTCCTCACGATAGTTGGCGTGGCGCTCCTGTTGGCCTCCTGCACCAACCGGGCCGACCGTGCGCCTTCCATTGGCGAGGCTTTTGTGGGCCCTGCTACCCTGAAGATTCGCAGCGACATCCCTTTGCAATCCTCTCCCGTCACCACGGTGAAACACGGTGACCGGCTCGAAATCCTCCAGCAGCGGAGGCGTTTCTTCCGCGTCCGTACCCCTTCGGGCGCCGAGGGCTGGACCGACGAGCGCCAGTTGCTCGCGGCCGAGGATATGCAAAAGCTGAAGGATCTCGCCGTCCGTGCGCGGCGCATGCCCGTGCAAGGCCAGGCCACCTCGTTCGGCGACCTCAACGTGCACACCCAGCCTTCCCGTCAATCCCCCAGCTTTCTCCAGTTGAAGGAGAACGAGAAGGTAGACGTCCTGTTACATACCGTCTCGCCCCGGGCCGACGTCTCACGAAAACCGCTGCTGCCTCCCGCTCCCAAGAAACAGAAGACCGAGGAGAAGAAAGCTCCCAAAGAATCGAAATATCCGCCAATCCCGCTTCCCAAGCCGCCCGGCCCTCCCCCCAACTGGCTCGAGCTTTCCAAGACCGACCTTGCCACCGAAGCCGCCGACGAACATGAGGGGAGACAGGAGGAGTCCGTCGCGCCCCAAAAGCCGGTCCCCACCGACGACTGGAGTCTGATCCGCTTGAAGACCGGCGAGTCCGGATGGGCCTTGACCCGCCGCCTGTCCATGGCGATTCCCGATGAGGTTGCTCAGTACGCCGAAGGACGGCGCATCGTCTCCTACTTCTCGCTCGGCGCCGTCCAGGATGGCGACGACAAGAAGCAAAACTGGCTGTGGACCACGATCGCGGATGGCGCCTTTCCCTATGACTTCGACAGCTTTCGTGTCTTTATCTGGAGTCTCCGCCGCCACCGCTACGAAACCGCCTACATCGAGCGCAACATTCGAGGGTTTGCTCCGGTGACTCTGCGCGATGTCGATCTGGCCGCTCCAAAAACCAAAGATGGACCGGCTACCGTCGCCTATCCCGGCTTCTCCCTCTGTCTCGAGAAGAAGGACGGCCAGCGCTACCGGCGCGATTACGCCTTCATCACGAACGTGGTGCGGTTTGCCGGCGAGCATCCGTGCGAAGCCGCCGCGCCCCCGGAGAATACTTCGCCGGCCCCACTCAAGGTGGCTCCCGTGCCACAGGCCCGGGAGAGTGCCCTGCACGCCGCCCGCCGGCGCCTGCGCGCGCTCGCCCATCGCTGGCTCGGCAAGTAACGTCACCCCCGGTACCCCGCTCGTTGCAGCGGCTCCTCCAGTGTGCTATCTATGGGTGAAAGCAAGACAATTTGATCCCATAACGAGCCGCTCCGCTCTGCCGGCGGCCGATCAAAGAGTTCTCAAGAAGGATGGCATCCCGTGGAAGCTGTCAATCGTAAGCTCATTCGTCCGTCTTTGAACGAGATTAAAGAACAGATCACTCCGCCGCGCCGTCAGCAGCTACAGAAAAAACCGGTTCCTCCCGATCAGACCAACGCCGAGAATTTTTACTACGTCAAGCAGATGCAGGCCAAGACCCCCATGGTCTTTGTCCTCCGCGATGGGGAGACCCTCCACGGAGTCATCGAGTGGTATGACAAGTGTTGTCTGAAAGTGAACCGTGACGGCGAGCCCAACATCCTCCTCTACAAGCCCAGCATTAAATATATGTACAAGGCGTAGCTCCGTATGGGGCGGGCCTCTGGCCTGCCGCTAGCAGGCTTCCGGTTTTATACGCCGTTTTTGCGTGTCGTCAGGCGGTACTGCCGCCGCTCTCCCGCTTCTTCGTACCGCCGCTTCTCGTCTGCCGTTTCCGGGAGCACCGGGGCGACCGGCGTCGGCTTGCGCTCTTCATCCAGCGCGACAAACGTCAGATACGCCGAGCACGTGTGCCTCTTCTCGCCCGTGAGCAGATTCTCCGTAATCACCTTCACCCCCACCTCCAGCGAAGTGCGGAATACGCGGTTCACCGACGAGCGCAGCACGATCAACTCTCCGATCCGAACCGGGTGGAGGAACCGAAGGCTATCGACCGATAGTGTCACTACCGGCCGCCGCGCATGGCGGATTGCTGCCATCGCCCCGGCCAGGTCCACCAGGTGCATCACTTTGCCCCCCAGCACGTTGCCGAGCCCATTCGCGTCGTTCGGCAGCGCCAGCTCGGAATATTCGGACGTGGATTCGCGTACCGCCTTCACCTGCGTCATCGCTTCTCTCCTGATGCCCTCTGCGCGGCCGGCTCCCGGGCCCCCTCCGGATTCTCGCGCGGGACGTAAAGTTCCGCCTCCGAAAAAGCCTGCGACCGCAGCTTTTCTCGCAGCCCGCGATCGGAGATCCGCGCGGATTCTTCGCGCAGGCGGGCTGCCTCTTCCGCTGTGAACTTCCGGATATACCAGTCCGCGCGCTCCCGATAGCAGTACCCTCCGTAGGCGAGTGCTGTCGCTCCGGCCGCTTCCATCAGCAGATCCCAGAAGCTCTGTCCCTGGCGCACCCGCGTCCGCACCGCCGCCTCGCGAGGAAGCTCCATGGGCTCTCGCCCTCCGCGGAGGACGACGCGCCGGCACTGCCGCGCTGAAAAGCGCCGCGACAGGTCGGGGTCTGGAAAACTCGCCAGCACCTCCCGCAATTCTTCGGGCCCGCAATCCCATCCCGGCCAGCGGAGCCGCGATCCGCCGCTCACCAGGCTCCCCCGCCGCAAAATTTCACGAATGCGGCTCTCGTCCTTGCCCGCCAGCGCAAGCGCGTATTCAATCAGCTCGCGCACGGCCAGGTCCCGCAACACCACCGGGGTCAGCGAGACGGCTCCCACATCTTCCGAACTGACTTTCACTCGGATTGTCCGCGGCAGCGGCATTCTCATCTCACGCTATCACGGCGGTGAAGGCCGCCTCGCCACCGCCGCACGTGATCGTCTTCACGAAGCTTCGCGATATTAACCATCGATGACCGGCCCGCTCGATTGGGCATGCGCGTGAGCCTTGCTCCCGATCCCCCGCTGCGAATCTTTGCGGGCCGTCACCGGTTCCTCTCGACGCGCACCGCTTCCCGTGCACCCGGCCATGGCGCGGCACGCGGGCAGACGACGGCCCTTCGTTGGCAGCGGCGGGGGAGGAATAAAGAAAACCGGAGAGAAAAGCCTGAAACAACAAAAAAGCCCCGAAAAATCGGGGCTTTTGGAGTGAAAACCTGTTTGCTGGCCCTTCTTCAGGGCCGTGTCAAACTACTTCTTTTTCTTCGGGGCAGCCTTTTTCTTCGCTGCTTTTTTGGTTGCGCTCTTCATCGATTGATTCTCCCTAACATCAAATTTTGCGACCTGAAAAAATCGCAATGTGATTCATATATAAGGTTGTTCACGATGAAAGTCAAGAAAAAAATGAATCTCGACCGCTTTCGATCTCTTTCAGGTTGCACCGTCGCGCCTGCCCCGACCTGTTACGGAGCCGCTCGGTGCCGCGCGGCTTCGAACAGCGCTGCGCTCTCCGGCTTCGTCAGCGTCCAGATGCTATAGATGCCCAGCGCCGTGCCGAACGGAACGTTGATGAGCTCGATCGCCGATACCACGATCATGTAGATGCGCGACCACCCCGCCCTCCGCAACAACGCGATTCCTCCGATCAACACCGGCAGAGAGATCGCGAGCACGATCGCGAACAGGATTCCGCCTACTCCGCCAACCAGCGGCGCCGCCACTGCCGCATCGGCGTCGCCTGAAACCCGCACGAGGCCGGCGATGCCGCCGAAGATCAGCAGCACGATCAGCGCGCTGATCACCCCCATCGCCCCCAGGATCGTGTTCAGCACCGCGACCACTTTAATGTGAGTTTCCATGCACTGAAGACTCTAGCCCATCGCCGTACCCGCAAGCAATCGTCATTCCGCGGCCCGTGAAACTCACCGCGCTATAATGCCTGACTGGAGGCGGTGGAATGAGCGATCGGCATTATCGCGAGAACGAGTGGTGGGTGAGCCCTTATAATTACGTGCCCGAGGTGACAGCCCAGTTTCAACTCCCGGAACGTGTCAGCATCCACGACGCCACGCTGCGTGACGGCGAACAGACCCCGGGCGTCGTCTATAGCGTCGCCGACAAGATCGCGATCGCTGAAAAGCTCGCCGAGATCGGTGTGGACCGCATCGAGGCCGGCATGCCCGCCGTCTCCGAGCAGGATTTCGAAGCCATCAAGCAGATCTCCCGGCTCGGCCTCAAATCCAAAATCTACACTTTTGCCCGCGCCATCAATTCCGATATCGACAAGGCCGTCGAGTGCGGCTGCCACGGCGTCATCGTCGAGGTTCCCATTGGTTATCCCAAGTTGAAATACCAATTCAAGTGGACCTGGGAGGACGTGCTCAAAAAGAGCGCCGGTGTCATTAACCACGCCAAGGCCCGCGGCCTGCATGTCGTCTTTTTCCCCTACGACACCACCCGCGCCCGCGAGGAGGACTTGCGCAACCTCCTCACCGCCATCATGCAGGAGGCGCCCCCCGATGCCGTCGGTGTCGTCGACACGATGGGATGCGCGCTTCCCCAAGCCATCAAGTACATGGTCCGGCTCGTGAAGTCCCTCACCGGCCTTCCCGTCGAGGTCCACACCCATAATGATTTCGGAATGGCCGTGGCCACCGAGCTGGCCGGCGTCGAAGCGGGCGCCGAATGCGTCCATAGTTGCGCCAATGGCCTCGGCGAGCGTACCGGCAACGCCGCCCTCGAAGAGCTGATCGTTGCCCTCCACGTTCTCTATGGGTATCAGACCCGCTACGACCTCAGCCGTCTGCCGGAGCTCGGCGCGCTCGTCAGCCGCATCAGCAACTTCCCCACAGCCGTCAACAAGCCCATCCTCGGCGAACGGAACTTCACGCGTGAATCGGGCATCGGTGTCGACCTCGTAGTGAAGGAGCCGCTCGCCATGTTTGGAACCCACCCGGCTCTCACTGGAAGACGCGGCGAAGTGGTCCTGGGCAAGAAGAGCGGCAAGGCTTCAATTACGTACAACCTCGAACAGATGGGAATTGCCGGCGTGGACGACGACGCCGTCGCCGACATGCTGCGCCGCGTCAAGGAGAAGGGCATCGCCAAGCGCGGCCTGCTCACACCCGGCGAGTTCAAGGAAATTGTGGATGCCGTTCTCGGGGCGGCTCGCGCCGCGCGATGACGCGCTTCGTCCGCTTCCGCGCTGCCTCCGGCCCCGCGTGGGGCATTCTCGACAACGGAACCGTTCGCGAGATCCGCGGCGGCCTCCTTGGAGATCACACCGAGACGGGCGCCCGTCATAATCTGTCCGGCCTGGCCCTGCTCTGCCCCTGCGACCCGGGGAAGATCGTCGCCGTCGGCCGCAACTACCGCAGCCATCTTGGCAACCGAACGTTTCCCAAGAATCCCGAGATCTTTTACAAGCCGCTAAGCTCGCTACAGGACCCCGAGGGCCCCATCGTCATTCCACCCGATGCGACCGACGTCCACTACGAGGGCGAACTCGTGCTCGTCATTGGTAAGCGCGTCAAGGACGTGCCTCCCGAACACGCCCTCGCCGCCGTTTTCGGCGCCACCTGCGGCAACGATGTTACCGACCGCAACTGGCAGTATGGCGAACTGCGGGACGTCCAGTGGTGGCGGGCAAAAGGCTCGGACACCTTCGCGCCCCTCGGACCTGTCGTCGTCACCGGGCTCGACTACGATAACCTTCTGCTGCAAACCCGGCTCAACGGCGAGTTGGTTCAGACCGAGCGAACCGCCGATTTCATCTTCGATTGCGCCACCATGGTGAGTTGGATCAGCCGCTGGGTTACCCTCATGCCCGGCGATCTCATCTTCACCGGCACTCCCGGCGCCACCCGAAGGCTCTCCGCCGGAGATGTCGTCGAAGTGGAAATCGAAGGCATCGGCGTACTTCGCAATCCCGTCGCTTGAGCGCCCGGACTCGTCCTGAACGCCAGCGTCAGGCTGTAGAGCAGAACTCCCAGAACAATCACCGTGATCGCGATGTACGTCCGGTCTCGCTCGAGCAGGAACGCCAGCAACGCCAACGCCACCCGCGCCACCGGAGTCGCGATCAGCAGAACCAGGCCCAATTGGATCAGCGTCTCCGGGCGCGGGTGAGCCAGGCTCCTCAGCAGAAGCCCCACGTTCCTCAAATCGGCCGCTTCGCCGCGAAATTGATCGTACTCCGGCGGGGCGCCGCCCGTGACGGCGAGCCACCAGATTCCGCCCGCCAGCACCACGGCCGCCGAGACCAGCACTCCCGCCCGAAGCAGCGCTCCTACCATCTGTTCAAGCCGCTCGTCGGTCATCGCAACCCTCCGGAGAACCCGTTGTAGACCATCTCGATTGCCAGTATGCCGACCACCGCCGCGAATACCATTCGGAGGACCCGCGTCCGCGCCGCAATCAGTCGCGGCGCCCCCAGCATCGATCCCGTCAATACCCCCAGCATCACCGGCATTGCCAGTCCCGGGTGAATGTACCCCTGGCTGAGATACACGCCCGCGCTCGCCGCCGCCGTCACCCCGATCATGAAGTTGCTGGTGGTCGTCGACACCTTGAATGGGATCTTCATCGCCTGGTCCATCGCCAGCACCTTCATCGCGCCCGAACCGATGCCCAACAACCCGGACAGCACCCCGGCCCCGAACATCAGGCTGAATCCCGCTTTGACCCGGCGGACATGATACGCCACCGGCCCCTGCGGCCCCGGATACGTACCGTCCAATTTCAGCCGCATAGCCAGTGCATCCGCCTTTTCGTCCCTCGTCCGTGGGGGCGTTTGCAGCGAGTGCCACGCCGAATAGAGAAGGACCGCGCCGAAGAGTACCGCCAATGCGGGAACGGGAACCACCCGCGTGAGGTGCGCGCCCGCGATCGCCCCCAGCGTCGTCGCAATCTCCAGAAACATACCGGCCCGGATATTGGAAAACCCCTCTTTGACATAGGCCGCCGCCGCGCCCGACGAGGTAGCGATCACCGACACCAGCGTGGCCCCGATGGCATAGTGAAAATCAACTCCCAGCAGCAGCGTCAGCACCGGCGTCACCACCACTCCCCCGCCCAGTCCGGTCAGCGCCCCCAGGAATCCGGCGATGGCTGAGATCCCGTATACCACCGTCGAAAAGGTCAGAAGGTTCATCGCCCTGCGGCTTCAGTGTAGGATGTTTCGGGGGGACTCGGGCGAGTGCCGTAACTAAAGAAAAAGGGCAGGTTCACACCTGCCCTTTGAACCGTCGCCCGGGAGGCAACGGCCTTCGCTAAAACCGGCCCTGCTGCCCCGGCGCCATTCGACGCAGCCAAGGACCGTGTTAATTTCACTCTACGCCTGCCGCCTCTCTCCTGAAATACAACAAACGTCGTATTTTGTACGGGCCTTCCAGCTTCCAGAATAGAAAGTAACCCCTCATTATCCGTAATTCTCCGCGCGGTACCATGGGTTCTAGTGGGTGAGGGACTTCAAACGGTCGGGCAGCCAGGAATGCTGCGTAGATTAGGACGTCGCTCGGTTCTGCGCGTTGGCTATACCGCCGTCATCGGTGTCCTGATCCTTTCGGCCCTCGAAGCCTACGACATTCAGGTCACCATCTCCAGGCAGCAGGTCGATATTTTCCGTCATTACGTCGATGAGGAACAAGCGCTGACGGCTCTCCGGCGGAACCTTTGGCTGGAGGGCATTTACGTTCGCGATTTCTTCATCCGCACCAGCCCCGAACAGGCCCGGATCTTGACCGGGGAACTCGCCGATATCGATCGCGAGAATCGGCAGGCCTTCGATCACCTCGCCCGGATTTCGCCCCAGCGCACCGAGTTCCCCAAGCTGGTCCGCCGCCTCAACGACTTCATGGCGCTCCTGAAAGTCGTTCCTTCGACAATGCTCCGCGCCTCCAACGCCGAACAGTATGATTTCGTCCAGCGTGAAATTGTTCCGCGCCGCGGCGAGTTGTACGCCGCCCTGATCGCCCTCAGTTCGGCTGACCAGCAGCGGCTTCAGGACGACGAGAACCGCTTCGCCGATTCCCGGCACGAAGGCGGCCAGCGCTTGCTGCTGATGCTTTCACTCGGCGTGCTGCTCAGCGTCTTCGTCGCCGTCATCAGTATCCGCCATTCCGATCACCTCGCCGACCAGGCCGAAAAGCACTACGGCGAAGTGGAACAAACCAAGGGCGAATTGCAGCGGCTCTCGGCCCGCTTATTGGAAGTCGAAGAAGAAGGCCGCCGCCGCCTCGCCCGGGAACTCCACGACGAAATCGGCCAGAGCCTGGCGCTGCTGCAGATCGAGATCTCGCGCGCCCAGTCGGCCGTTTCCGGGCAGCCCAGCGGCGTGCAGGAGCGCCTGGAGCGCGCCCGCACTCTCGCCGAACAGACCGTGGGAACCATCCGCAACATTTCGATCCTGCTGCGCCCCACCATCCTGGATGACCTCGGTCTCGCCCCCGCTTTGCAGTTCCAGGTCGAACACTTCCTCCGCCGCAGCGGCATTGCCTGCGAATACATCGAGGAGAACGTTTCCGATCGCTTGCCGGATGCCGTCAAGACCTGCGTCTACCGCGTGGTTCAGGAGGCGCTCCATAATTCCGAGAAACACTCCGGCGCCACAAAAGTCCGCGTAGCCGTGCAGCAGAACGCCACGTCTCTTCAAGTAGAGGTGCGCGACGACGGCCGTGGTTTTCAGGTCAATCAGAAAGGCATGCCGGCCCGAACCACCGGCCTGGGACTGCTTGGGATTCGGGAGCGAGCCGCCATCGTGGGCGGCTCGGTGGAGATCGATTCCGCACCGGGGCGGGGCACCCGCATTATGCTGCGCATCCCCCTCGCCGATTCTTCGGCCTCTCCCGCCGCGCCTCTTGCGTCCCATCAGGTGACTGCTTAATGCCAACCCGTATCCTACTCGCCGACGATCATACGCTGATGCGCCAGGGCCTGCGCCACATCCTGGAAAGCCGGTCCGAATTCGACATTGTGGCCGAAGCCAGTTCCGGAATCGAAGCCGTCGAAGCCGCCCGCGAGCTGAAGCCGGATGTCGCCATCGTGGACGTGGCGATGAAGGAAATGAACGGCATCGAGGCCACCACCCAGATCCTCAAACATTCGCCCAACACGGCCGTTCTGATCCTCAGCATGTACAGCGATGAACGCTACGTGCTCCGCGCCGTGAAGGCCGGCGCCCGCGGGTATCTTCTCAAGAACTCCGCCGGCGACGAATTGATCGAGGCCATCCATGCCGTCGAAAAGGGGCAGGCCTTCTTCAGTCCCGCGGTCGCCGAAGTCTTCCATGATGGTCTGGCGCGCCTGAAAGATCTACGGACCACTCAGGACCGATTCGATCTGCTCACCGACCGCGAGCGCCAGATCTACCAGTTGCTGGCGGAGGGAAACAGCAACAAGGAAATCGCCAACCTTCTCAATCTGAGCCTCCATACGGTGGAGACGCACCGCTGGCGCATCATGGAGAAACTGGATCTGCACAGCACCGCCGAGCTGGTCCTCAGCGCCGTACGCCGCGGCGTCGTCAGCTAGAGTCGCTGCTCCCATCCGTCCTAAAGCCCTTCACCGCAACCGCCGATCACTCCTGAGGGCTGGCGAGAGCCGCACCCCGGCTGCCTTGCCTTTCCCCGCCGTGCCATGAGCCACCGCGAAAACCATCGCGATCCGCATTATCGCGCCCTCGTCGAGACCACCACCGATTGGATCTGGGAGACCGATGCCCAAGCCCGCTTTACCTACAGCAATCCCTATGTCAGGGATCTGTTGGGCTATGAACCCGAAGAAATCCTCGGCAAACGCCCCTTCGATCTGGCGCCGCCCGAAGCCCGCAGTCTGCTGTGGGGAGCCCTCGACAGGTTGCGCGGAGTTTCCTGCCCTTTCTCCGGCTTTGTGACGACTCTCCGCGCCAAGGATGGCCGCGACGTCACCGTCGAAGTCAGCGGCATCCCGGTCCTGGATGCCGCCGGCAAATTTCGCGGCCGCCGCGGAATCGGGCGCGACATTACCGCCCGGCAGCGCGCCGGCGAGGCCATCCGCCAGAGTGAAGAGAAATACCGCCGCCTCATCGCCAATATTCCCGACGTGGTCTGGACGATTGACGCCAACTTTCGATTCTCCTATATCAGTCCCGCGATCGAGCGAATCAGCGGCTTCACCCTGAACGAAATTTACCGGCATGGCCCGCGGCTCTACGTGGATTGCCTCCATCCTGATGACGCAGGCCGCGTCCGGGAGGCGCTCGCCGCACTGTTCACCGAGGGGCGGCCCTATGACGTGGAATGCCGCGTGCGCCGCAAATCCGGTGAGTGGATTTGGGTGCACGACCGGGCTGTTTCCACCTATGAAAAAGACGGCATGCGCTACGCCGACGGACTGCTCTCCGATATCACCACCCGGAAAGCCGCCGAAGAGGCTCTGCGCCGGACCGAGGAACAATATCGCACGCTGTTCCACGGCATCAGCGATGCCGCCTTTGTGATCGAGACCCAAAACGATCTCACGGCGGGCCGCTTGATCGCCGTCAACGATGCCGCCTGCGAGCGCCTCGGCTACACCCGCGAAGAGCTTCTCACCATGTCCCCCAGGGATATCGACGACCCCGCTGCGCTCCCCACCGAGCTCTCACTCACCTCCAACGCCTCGGAGAATGCGCTGTTTGAGACCGTCCATATTGCCAAAGACGGGCGCAGGATCCCGGTCGAGCTCAACGCGCGGACCATCACGTTTGCCGGCCGGCCCGCGGTTTTGGGCATTGCCCGCGACATTACCGACCGCAAACGCGCCGCCGAAGCCCTCCGCGTCAGCGAGGAGAACTATCGGCGGCTGGTCGCCAACCTGCCCGACGTCACCTGGACGTCCGATGCGCGCGGCCACACCACCTATATCAGCCCCAACGTGAAAGACGTCTTCGGCTTTACACCGGCGGAATTCTATGCGAGCACCGATGAATTGTGGCTGGAGCGCATCCACCCCGCCGACCAGCCGCGCGTGCTCCAGGCGTATGCCGCGCTGTTCGACCAGGAGGTTCCGTTCAATGTCGAGTACCGCATTCAGTGCCGCGACGGAAAATGGATCTGGGTCCACGATCGCTCGGTGGCCACCTACGAGGCCAACGGTACCCGCGCGGCGGACGGCGTCTTTTCCGATATCACCCCGCGCAAGCACGCCGAGCGGATGCTCCGGGAAAGCGAAGAACGCCTGCGATCCCTGATCGAGTCCACCCGTGATTGGGTTTGGGAAATCGACGCGCACGGTCGCTATACCTATTGCAGCGCCAGGAGCAAGGACCTGTTGGGATACGAGCCGGAGGAGATTCTCGGCCGCACGCCCTTCGACCTGATGGAACCCCGGGAAGCGCAGCGCGTCAGTGCCGCTTTCGCGGCCATCGTTCAGAACTGCGAGCCGATCCGCAACTTGGAGAATACCAACCTTCACAAGGACGGCCGGCCGGTGGTCTTCGAGACCAACGGCGTGGCCATGGTGGGAGATCAAGGCGAGTTCCTCGGTTACCGCGGCATTGACCGCGACATCACCCGCCGCCGCCGCTCCGAACGCGAACTACGGCAGGCAAAAGAAGCCGCCGAGGCCGCCAGCCGCGCCAAAAGCGAATTCCTGGCAAACATGAGCCACGAGATTCGCACGCCCATGAACGGCATCCTTGGCTTGGCGGATCTTGCTCTCGATACCGACTTGACGCCCGAACAACGGAATTTTCTCTCGATGATCAAATCGTCGGCCGATTCGTTGATGACGATCATCAACGACATCCTCGATTTTTCGAAAATCGAGGCCGGCAAGCTGGATTTCGAATCCATCCGCTTCAACTTGCGCGAGGCGTTGGACCCCGCCGTGCACGCACTCGCCATCTCCGCCCGGAGCAAGGCCCTCCAGTTGGACTACTCCGTTGCCCCTGAGGTTCCCGCCGAAGTCGTCGGCGATCCCGGGCGCTTGCGCCAGATCTTGCTCAACCTGCTCGGCAACGCCATTAAGTTCACCGAGCAGGGGCGGGTCACGATCCGGGTCGGCCAGGAACCGGCGGACTCTGAAACCGTCTGGCTGCATCTGACGGTTGCCGATACCGGAATCGGAATTCCGCCCGACCGGCTCGAAGCGATCTTCAGCGAATTCGCCCAGGCGGATAACTCCACCACGCGCCGCTACGGCGGTACCGGTTTGGGTCTCACCATCTCCCGCAAGCTCGCCGAAATGATGGGCGGCCGGATCACCGTCGAGAGTGCCGTGGGGCACGGAAGCACGTTCCGCTGTCGCCTGCGCCTTGCGCTGCCCGGCGCCGCGCATCCGCCCCTTGCGCCGCCCCGCGCCTCTCACGCCGCCCCCGCCCCCTGCGACGGCCGCTGCCGCCTCATCCTGGTCGTCGAAGACAATCCCATCAATCAGGCGATCGCCGCCCGCCTGCTCCAACGGCACGGCTTCCGCGTCGAGCTTGCCGCCAACGGCCGCGAGGCCGTCGCCGGCGTTCAGCGCAAATGTTTCGACGCCATTCTCATGGACGTTCAGATGCCCGACATGGATGGATTTGAAGCGACCGCGGCCATTCGTAAAATCGAAGCGCTGACGGGCGCTCATGTTCCCATCATTGCCATGACCGCTTACGCCATGAAGGGCGATCGGGAGCGCTGTCTCTCCTCCGGGATGGACAGCTACATCAGCAAACCCGTTCGACCCGCGGAGCTGTTCCAGGCCATCGAGAACGCCATCTCCACATCGCCCCGGCTCACCCCGTAGCCACCCCGCCGCTCAGATCGATTGAAGATACGCGATCAGATCCGCCATCTGCTGCGCCGTGAACCGCGGCCACGGAATGTTTTGCTGCTTCATCCGGTCCAGCATCGATGGGCCGTGCCGCCACAGAATCGAGACCATCGTGATGTCGGAATAGCCTTCCGCGGTCTTGCCCAGCTCCGGCGCCCCGCTCGATCGATCGTTGTGACAGCCCGCGCAGCGCTTCTCTGCAAACACCTTCTTGCCCCGCCCGGCGTCACCCGTTCCGCTGAAATACTGGCGCGCCCAGATATAGCCGATAAGCTGCCGCATCTCTTCCTGTGACAGCGCCGGCGACGGCTGTTTCATCTGTGCCTGGTGATTCCACATCGCCGCCGCGATCCCGGTCAGGCTCAGGTTGCGCAGCCGGTCTTCCAGCGTCATGGGTCCTTTATGGCAATCGGCGCATCCCTTGGATTGAAAGAGCTGCGCTCCGGATTCCGATGGCGGAAATGCGAACTCCGTCGCCAGCTTCCGGTTCTCCGGCAGGTTTTGCAGGTACACCACCATGTCGGTGAGTTCCTGCGGGGTCAGCGGCGACCAGCGCAGCTTGCGTTCGGCATAGGCCTGGCGCATGCGCGCGCCGTGGTTCCACATCTGCTGCGCCAGCACCACCGGATCGGCCAGCGATTCCCATTTCGATACCGGCGGCGCCCCCGCCGCTTTGGAGTCCGTGATGCCGTGGCACTCGGAGCAATGCTTGGCCGTGAAAGCCTGCTTGCCGCGCCCCGCATCGCCCGGTTTTTCGAAGAATCGCGCCGAAACAAAATACGCAAATAAGTCCGCCGCTGCTTCGGTCGAGAGTGCCGGCGTCGGCACTCCCTGTCCCTTCATCGCCGCCCACATTTCCGGCGCGTGATTCCACATCAGCGTGGCCATGATGGTCGGGGTGAAGTCTCTGCCGATATGCGCGCCCAGGTCCGGCGCCAGCGATCCGCCGCGGCCCTGGATGCTGTGGCACTGAATGCACCGCTCCGTGACAAAAATCTGCTCTCCGCGCCGCGCCTCGCCCGCCACCAGGTCGGCGGCCATCGCGCTCGACGCTGCCAGAATGCCCAATAATGCGATTCGTATTTTGCCCATGGCTGGACTCCTACCGGCTGATGCGCACGCCCGTAATGAACGCATGCGTCCGGAAGCCCTCATACAAATACATTGGCTCGCCCATGCCGTACCACTGCCATTCTGCATACAAGGATATATTCTTCCGCACAGGCAGCGTGAGTCGTCCCATCGGCTCGTAAAACCGCGTCGGCCGGCTCAGTGACGAGACGTACAGCGAACCGCCGAACGTCAGCTTGGGCGTCATGCCCGCATAGCCCGGAAGCGCCACCTCGGTCGACGAGCTCGCGATGTGCGCATTTTCGCGGTACGTCGACACCGCCGGCGTCAAAAATGGCAGATCGCGGTATCCGATGGCCGACCGCAGCGTGTACCGGTCGTATTCGCCCGTAAACGTAACCCGCTTCCCGCCGTTCGGCGTCCAGTACACCGCCAGCGCCGTATCTCGGCTCTGGAAATCGTATTGAATGTTCGGCGACGGATTCTGGTTATTCAACACCGTGAAGTTCCCCTGGAGCGAAACCGACCCGGTCGCCTGGTACCGCACCTGGCCTCGCGCCTTACGATAATCGTTCAGGCTCGTTCGGAAATAGATGTTGTCGCTTGACGAGCCTTCGAAATTCAGGTTCATCGACAGCTTCTGGCTGGGCCGGAACGTCGCTCCTGCGAGCCCGATCTGCCGCTTGAGCTGCCCCGAAGCGAAATTTCCCGTCTGGCTGAGGCTCCCGGACAGCACGGTCGCATCGCCCCAGACATAGCGCCACCCGCCGCGCAGCGTGAGTTTAGCCGTCACATCGTACATCACGTCGAGTTGCTGCTGGTTGAAGTTGACTACCTGCTCGTTCGGCAGCGCCGCCGACGCCGTCACCGTCGATGCGGACGACAAGGGCTGGAACACCTGCGTGAACAAACCGAATGCCGCGTCGTGATACCGGTCCGTCATCCACGATTCGACGATGCGCAGCCGCTGCAACGGCCGCAGCTCGAACCCGGCGTTTCCGCTGACGTGCGGCTGCTTCGCCGCCCCCGTAGCCAGCCCCGTCTCGCTCGTATAGAACAGCAGCGAGGACGCCAGCACCAGGTTACCCGACGCCAGATCCGCATAGTTCACATCGATCTTCGGCTGGCTGAACATGAACTGCCCCGAGAGACTCAGCCACGAAGCCGGCGTCGCCGTGAACAAACCGCGGCTGTATGTCGAATCCCCCCGGATTCCGTAAATCTGCCGCAGGTTCGTCAGCGCCAGGTTCTGCCCGACAAACGCCGAGCCCCGATCGCCCGGATTCAAAAAGTTGTTCGACGCCTGCTCGTCATCCTTGAACGTCGTGCCGCCTTCTTCGACGGTGACGTGAAACTTGTTGTACTCGAAGCGCACGCCTCCCCGATAATTGTTCGTGCTTTCCCGCGGAAGCACCGGGACCGCGTATTCATTCGAGGCATCCTGCAGCCACGTGGCGATGCCGTGGCCGAACTCCGAGTTGCGGCTGAAATCCAGGTACGGGATGATGCGCTTCCCCGGCCGCAGGTCCAGCGAGGCGTCCAGCATATGCCGCCGCACGTCGAACGATTGCTCGTCGATCCCGTTCGGCGCCAGTGGATTGGCGAACGACGGAAGCTGATTGAAGTACCAGATGTTCCGGTAATCGAAATTGAAATCGTACATGGACGACTTCTGCACCTCGACGTGCGCCGTGTTGTAAGGGTCGCCCCACGCGTATCCCCGCGCGTCGATCCGGTCGAACAGCCGTCTCTTCGGGTCTTTGATCGTGAAATCCAGGCCGAACAGCCGCGGACCCTGGTCGAGATCGATGATGCTCCGATACGTGGCGACACTCCCTTGCGGCCCGGTGAGCCACCGGAACCCCATGTCGACGTTGCCCGTCAGCCACGGCTCCGTCGAGGGCAGCGGATTCTCCGCCGCCGCGCTTTGGCCCGCCGCCGGTGCGCTCGCAGCGGCTGGCGTCGGCGCCGGCTCGGGCGCTTGCGCCGCCGGCGCCTGCCCCCAAAGCGGAACCATCAACGCAAAAACCAGTAGCGGCCTCATTTCAGAAAGTCCCGGTTGATGTACGAGCCGTGAATCTTCTGATGGCAAATCGTACAGTTCTGGAATCGCGGGCTGCGCAAATCGTGGAACGCCGGCGGGATCGTGCCCAGCGTCGCGCCCGCCACCGGAGCCGGCGCACTGGCGTGGCATTCCAGGCATACGAATCGTACCTGCGGCCGCGTCAGCATCCGCGGATTCGCCGATCCGTGCGGCTGGTGGCACGCCCCGCAGCCTTCCAGGTTCACGGCCGCATGGGGATAGATAAACGGCCCGGCCTTCTCCCCGTGGCAATTGAAGCAGCCGGGCTCGTTCCCGCGCGAAGCCTGCCTCATTTGCGGCAGAAAGCTCCCGTGCGGGTTGTGGCAATCCACGCACGACATCGCCCCTTCCGGGAGCCGATGCCGGTACGGCTTCTGGAAACTCGCCCACACCGTCGCGTGGCACCCCGCGCACTGCGCGTTTACCGCTGCCGGCGTGCGTGCCACCAGCCCGTGGGGTCCGTTCTTGTGGATCGCATGGCAGCCTACGCAACTGACCTGGTTCTTGGCGTGGCTGCTGTTGATCCGGCCCACGTGCGTCGGCTGATTCTGGTGGCAGGTGAGACAGATGCGGTCGGCCTCGCCCGCGGGCAGTTTCGCCGGCTGGCGGATATCCGCCGCCGACAGCGACTCCTCGTGCTTGCTGGCAGGCCCGTGACACGACTCGCACGCGTTGTTCTCGAACCCGCGTTTCTTGTCGCTCTCCACCTCATGATGCGGGTTCTGCTGGAAAGCCTTGAAGATATCTTCATGACAGGCTTGGCAGGTCTCCGACCCCATGTACGTGGCCGGTTGACTCTTTGTGGAAGGTGCGGGGGCGCTCTGCTGCTGTTGAGCGCTCCCGCCGGCGAAGCCAACCAGCGCGGCCGCCGCCATCACAATCAGGCGTCGGCCGCTGGTTGGGAGCAGTCGGATCAAAGGCGTCTCCTATTTCCCTGCGTGTACTTTGTCGACGTCGAACTCCGCGCCCGTGGCATGGCATACATCGCAGCTCTCGCCAAAGATCGTGGAGGTGTTCAATACCGCATGCGCGTAGGCCGACCGTTGGAAATGGCAGGCGGTGCAGGCCGATGTGGTTGCCGGAGCGGTCGTCAACAGCCCCTGCGGATCGCTCACGTTGTTCTTGCCGATCGGCAGTATGCCTTCGGTCGCCACCGGCGTCTGCACGTGGCACATGTAGCACTTCGCCGTGTCGCCCACCGCCCCGCTCGGACTCATTGCCGGATAGCGAACCTCGTTGAACTCGTTATGCGAACCTCCGAATCCAACGACCGTGTAGGTCAGCCCCGCCTCAGCCTGCTTCTCCCCCGTGTGGATCTTGTGTACCATCAGGGCGAAGTTGACCGACTGCGGCGGCAAAGCTTTATCCGCTGCCTGGGCATTGGCCGAATTACGCTGCGCGCTGTCGTTTTCGCTCGGATTGTGGCACAGCACGCACATCTCGATCTGGTTCCGGTTTTCGCCGTGTACCGACAACCGCGAGTGGCACTTGTTGCACTGGTTGATGCTCACCACTGTCCGCCGCGGCACGACCGGAGATCCGTCCACCGAGAAGTTGTACACGACGTTGTTGGCGCCGGCATCCACCGTCTGCGCCTGCAGCGTGTTCGCATTGATGGTGTACTGGCGCCGTCCTTCCATGCCGATGGAGTAGGTCCCGGTGGCATTGGCCGGAATCGCGTGCGTGAACGTATACGTGCACGTCCCGTCCGGACTGCAGCTCGCCGTCGGCACGGGGTTCTCCGAGACATACCCCTGCGTGCTGGCGCCAAAGTTCGTGTAGCCATAGTCGGAACTCGGACCCGCCATCACCAGCGCCAGCCGGTTCAAGCCGCCCGTCAGTTGCGCCATGGAAATGCCGTTGCCGGCCGAATCCTTCACCGTGAACGTCACCGTCGGCTTCAATCCCGGCCCTCCGTTCGCCACGTTCTGAATCGTGAAGACCATTCCGGGGTTCGCCGCCGATTCCTGCGGAACGACGTGCGCGCCCTTGATCGATGTATCGAATTCCAGTTCGCCTTGCGGCATGTGGCATTGGCCGCACTGCGTATCCGACACTTCGGGAAGATTGTCCGCCGAGTGGTTTTGCCCGGTCGCGAAGTTCACGTTGTCATGGCACGACCCGCACGTCGCGCGCGTCGGCTGCGTCAGCCAGGCGTTCGCCTGCGTCGCCCCGGTGGTCGACTCATGGCAAAACTGGCAGCGCCGCGGATCCGACGGCAGCTCCACCGTCGACCAGTCGTTTACCGCGTTGTTGAACCCGATGATCTGATACGGCGTTCCCGCCTTTACACTGGGCAGCTCGCTGCCCATGTGCAGCTTGTGGACGAACACCTTCATATCGACGGTGTTGCCCGTGTCCGGATCGGTCGTCTGCGGTGTGTGGCACATGATGCACAGATCCATGCTCCGCCGCGAACCGCCATGCGCCGCCAGTTGATCGTGGCACTTGTTGCAACTCTGCGTCCGAATGATGTCCCGAGGCGCCGGAGCTCCGCCCGCAGGCACGAAATCAAACGTCGCGTCGTCGTAGTTCGTGCCCAGATCGAACTCCGTCAGATTGCGTGAACCGTAAACGCCGATGCGGTGCGTCGCCGTCGCAGCGAATGCGCCGCCTCCCTGCGCCGCGGCCTTGGTCTTGAACGTGTAAATGTATTCCCCGGTAGCCACGGTTTGCAGCGTGCCGCCCGAGTCCGCCCCCGCCTGAATGGCCGTGTTGTGCGTGATCGTACTCGTCTGCGCCCGCGTCGTGTACGAGTAATACTGTTCCTGCCCTGCCGGGATGTAAGCCGCTACATAGCTCAATGAAATCGGCCCGGGCGTGGTCACGCCCGTAATGTCCAAGGCCAGCCCCTTGGGGTCGGTCAGCTTGTAGTCCACGCTAATCGTGCCATCCGGGCCGATGTTCGCCGACACGATCGTGATCGCGAGACCCGGACGGATGAACTGCAGCGTCATCGGGTCCAGGTAGAATTCCTTGTCGTGCACTCCATATTGGCTCCGCCGCGTCGCACCCGTTACTATCACCGCGCCTGCCACTGCGACCAAGCCCATTGCCAGGATCGAAGAACGAATCCGCATACTCTTCTCCAATAAAAAGACCTCTACTGCTCACCCGAGTCGCTTGGGAGGCAACCCGCCCGCCCGGGTGGACCCACACTGAACTCCCAGCCCATGGCACAAAGCACTTGCGACACCAAAAAAAGCCTGCGGAAAAAAGGATTTAAGACTCTTTATTATCTTAGTGTTGCAAAATGCTACACGTTAGTGGGGAATTCCCCGATGAGCCTGAGTTGGGTGAGGAGACGTCCCAGTGGGTGAAACCCCCCGCCGGTGGTGTCGGAAAATGCCTAGCCGTGGGAAAGCTGCACGGCGTCCGCCGGATACGTGATCCGGTCGCCTTCCACGCGTGCGAAGCTCGTTAGTTTGTGCGGGTTGGACCGCGCCGCGCTCATGATGTGACGCACTGCAACGCCGCGCGCTGTCAGCGCGTCGGCAATCAGCGAACGGTGGCACCGCCAGGGCACCGATTCCGCGCACATGATCGCCACCACACCGTCCTGGTGCTGCATCAGCGCGTCCAGGTTCTGAGCGAACTCGGCCGTCTGCATGTAGTCCGCGTATCCTCGGAAGCTGAGGTTCTTCCAGCCCGTGTTGGGCGAATCCTTGCGCGCATGCCGGAGCCCGCCCAGCCCCGGCATGTGCTCGTATCGGATCCCTTCCGCCGCCAGCGCCTGCGGCAGGCTGTCCCGGTTAAATTGCGGGTTGTGGCGCGACCGCGGAACCGTCCGCACGTCCACCAGCAGTTGGACACCATGCGCCTTCAGTAACCGGAGGAACTCGTCGATCGGCCGATTGGAATGCCCGATCGTCAGCATCGGTCACGTCTTCTGCACGGTCACGCGCCGCGACCGGAACGGCAGGTGCAGCCGCAGCACGCGCTCGCGCCTCTGCTCCTCCTGCAAGGATCGAGCCCGCGCCTGCAACAGGTCGTACAACGAAATCATTCCGACCAGCTTCCGCCCGTCATCGCGATCCACCACGGGAAACCGGGTGAAGCCGGTCTCCGCCATGCGGTAGACAATGACCCGCAGCGGCTCGTCGGCGTAGGCGACCACCGGATCGCGGTTGGCGTGCTCGATCATCGGCCGGTCGGCCGCCGCGCCATCCCGGCACAGTTCCAGCAGAGTGCTCCGCGTCACCACGCCCAGCAAGTGCCGCCGCTCATCCACCAGCGGATACAGAATTTGACCTTTGCGCTCATGGTCGGGGTGGAGCGTCCCCGCCACTTTCTGGCATGATTGCTCGGCCGGAAACGCCAGGATGGTCGACCGCATCACATCGCGCGCAAACAGAATCTCCAATGGATCCACCGCATATTCGCAGCTCAGATGATAGCCGCGGCGCGCCACTTTTTCCGTCAAAATCGAGCGGCGGAGCAGCAGTACGCTAAACCCGTAAGAGATCGTAACCGCCAGAAGCAGCGGCACCAGCATATTGACGTCGTGCGTCAGTTCCAGGGCGAACACCACTCCGGTCAGCGGCGCCCGCATGGTTCCGCCCAGCACCGCCCCCATACTCACCAGCGGCCAAAAGCCTAACCCTTCATGGGGCAGAACCATGGCCTCCAGGCCCCCGAGCGCGCCCCCCACCATGAGCAACGGAGCCAGCACGCCTCCCGAGGTTCCCGATCCCAACGAAACCGCCCAGATTACCGACTTGACCAAAAGAATCCCGAGGATCACGGTGCGCGGCACGGAACCCTGCAGCAGCGTGCCGATCGTGTCGTAGCCGACTCCCAGTGCCTGGGGGAAGATGAGACCGCCCAGCCCGATGACCACGCCGCCGATCATCGGCCACCACATCCAATGGATCGGCAGATGCTTAAACGCGTCCTCGGAAGCATACACCGCCCCCGTAAGCAGCGCCGAACAAGCCCCCGCCAGCAATCCCACAAGCAGGCAGGCCGCTAAGCCTTCCGGACCGATGAACACCGGATGCGCCGGGACCGGAAACAACGGCCCGAGTCCCAGAACGAAACGGCGCGCCGCCCCAGCCGTGACGCTCGCCAGAGCCACGGGAATCAAGCTGCGCGGCTTCCACTCGAAAAGCAGGAGCTCGACCGCCAACAGCACCGCCGCCACCGGCGCCGCAAACGTGGCCGACATCCCGGCTGCCGCCCCTGCAACCAGCAGCGTCTTTCGCTCAGAACTCGACAGGTGAAACAACTGCGCGATCATCGAGCCGATCGCGCCCCCGGTCATGATGATCGGCCCTTCGGCGCCGAATGGCCCTCCCGAACCGATCGAGATGGCGCTGGACAGCGGCTTGAGAACCGCCACCTTCGGCTCGACCTTGCTGCCGTTGATGAGAATGGCTTCGATCGCCTCCGGTATTCCGTGGCCCCGAATCTTCTCCGATCCGTAACGCGCCATCACTCCGACCACCAGCGCCCCAACCACCGGAACGGCCAGCTCCCAAACGCCCAATTGATTGGCCGCGGGCGAGACTAACGCCGTCCCCCAGCGGTGAAAAAAGAAAAGATTCGTAAACAGCCCGATGAGCCGAAGTAGCGCCAGCGCTACATAGGTGCTCACCACGCCGATAGCGATGGCGAGTAATGAAATCCGGAGTACGCGCCCGTCGACGGTGAAATCGCCGAGAAGCTCCCTGCCGGCCGTTTTAACTGTCTTCAAAAGTCTCCCGCTCCTCAATAGGTTTCGCCAAACCGTGGAGCAGCCCTCCCAGGGCGTCCACCAGCGCCGGCCCTGAGTTGCGGAGTTCCGTACGATGTGTAACGGTTAGCCGCTCCAGTTTCTCCGCGCCACGGTTGGTAAGACATACTTTGACCTGCCGGCGATCGCCGGTCCCACGAACGCGCTCAATCAACCCGCGCTCCTCCATCCGGTCGACCAATCCCACCGCGCTGTGATGCCGGATAAACAGATGAGCGGCCACGTCGCCGATCGTCGGCCCATTGGGCCCTTCCAGCGAACGCACCGCCAGCAACAACTGGTGCTGCTGCGGCTCCAACCCTTCCTCCCGCGCGGCCGTCTCGCTGAAGTGCAGAAAGCGCCGGATCCGGAAGCGGATCTCGCCGAGGGCCACGTAGTCGTTATGGGTGAGGCCCGTTGCCACTACTTTGTATCGTAGCACGATATTTCTCCCGGCCGACCTCCACAAAAATCGCGCTACAGATTTTTCCGAATGTAATAAGATTTCCCTTGCTTCAGGACTGTGTGGTTGTTTACATTAGAGAACGCCGTAAGCTTCCTATACCGACTAGGAGAAATCTGGTAGATGACACAGCTAATGCTGCCCTCCCCCGCTTCTGCCGAACGACACCGACTTTTACAGGTTGACGACTTGCGCCGGCAGGCCCTCGCGCGTCTTTACGAGCGCCGCGAAACCGTCAACGACCTGATCCGGTCGCTGGAGAATTACCAGCGCACCCAGACTGACACGCGCTGCGAATGTATCGAGATCAGCGCTCGACGGAAGTGCTCGTCAGGTTTCTCTCAATTGCAAATTTGACCAGTCCCACAAGATCGTGGACATTCAGCTTGCGCATCAGGCTGGCGCGATACGTGTCGACGGTTTTCGGACTGATCTCGAGCAGGTCGGCGATGTCTTTGGCACGCCGGCCGTTGACGAGCAGGGAAAAGACCTCCATTTCGCGCGGGCTGAGCGCGGCCAGGGGGTCGGCTTCGCGGCGCGTCTCGCCATGGGCGAACAATCCGGCGCCCCGCAGCAGCGGTGACACGTAGACACCGCCGTCGCGGACGAAATTGATCGCGTCCAGCAGGTGCCGTGACGGACCGTCCTTCAGCAGATAGGCATCGGCCCCGGCCCGGATGGCCTCCGTCACCGTGGACTCCTGCCGGCTGATCGAAAGAATGATCAGCTTGGTGGTGCATCCGGCCGCCCGCAGACGCCGGACCACTTCGACGCCCGTGAGCACCGGCATATGCATGTCGAGCAGCGCGAAATCCGGCTTCAGGTTCAAGATCATGTCGACGGCCGAAGCTCCGTCCGAGCACTGTCCGAGTACACGCAGCCCTTCCTTGGAGCATAAGGCCGCGATGCCCTCGCGAACGATATTGTGATCGTCGGCAAGAATCACGGTGGTCTCTTGCAGTTCGGACATACTCCTCCCAGCGTTCTACGATTCCGCCGGTTTGAATGGCGCGGTAATCTCCAGTGTAGTGCCAGCCGCTCCGCTTGCGACGACCAATTTTGCTCCCAGGCTTTGCGCCTGGTCACGGATGGAGCGTAACCCAATTCCGCCGGAAATCGTGGCGGGCGCGGCGAAGACGCGACCGGCGTCGAATCCCACGCCGTTATCCTGAAACCGGAGCACCAGGTGTCCGCCGCGTTCTGCCAGCGAGGCTTCCACGCGGGTCGCGCGGGAGTGGCGGATCAAATTGGAAACGGCTTCCTGCGCGGCCCGGTACAGCAGGATTTTGATGGCCAGTTCGGGCTCGCACGGGACCGGCCCGATGTGAAGCGACGCCTCGAACCGTTGGGGGACGCCGCTCAGTTCCCAAAGCTGTTCGATGGCCGACGCCAGGCTGAGGCGCTGCCATTCGGGCGGGTGCAGGTGCTTGGAAACCGAGCGGACCTCCTCCAGCGCCTCCTTGGTCAGAGCGAAAATCCGATCCACCGCCTGCCGCGCCGGGCTGTCGGAGGCGGGAATTGCCGCGCCGATCACTTCCGCCTGCAGGCGGATCGCCGAGAGCTGCTGCCCGACGCTGGTGTGCAGCTCGCGGCCCAACCGTTCGCGCTCGAGCTCGATCTGGCGCAGCGCCCGGATGCCGCTGGGACGCCGCCGCCGGGCGTGCCCGGCCAGCCGCCGCTCGGCGCTCAGCAGACGAAAATACTGTAACGATAACCTTCCCTGCAGGCGCAGCAGAACCGCATCGTTATCTTCTGGCGCGTAAGGGACGGGGTGGGCCGGCCGCGCCCCAATCAGCACGGTGCCGCCCAGTTCCAGCAGCCGGGAATACACTAACTCGACGGGCGATTCCGGCGGACCCTGAGGATTCTCCGCAGTGGGCCGCCAACGCGGGATGGTTCCCATCAGGCTCGCGGACGGGCCCAGAGCCGCGCGCGTGTACTCGCTCATCCAGAGCACACGTCCGCTGCGGTCGCATTCCATTAAATACGGATACGATAGCCGACGGCCGCGAGCCGCTCCCGATTGCCCGCTAGGGCCCAATACTGTCTCCCTTTTAATGAAGGATGGTGCTTAGAAATGATGCCAGTTTGATCTGAAACGTTCAACGTGCGTTCGTACCTAGTACGTTGGTTACTAAATGTAGTACTTGCATCAAGATCCGTCCTTGTAATATAAGTGGATTACGGATGGCCAGCGTCCTCAGTTTCGTTCCTCGGGCGGCGATTTTCATCGCCGGCGTCACCGTGGGGACCCTCACGGCCGTGCGGCGCGTCCCTGCCGGCGCGGACAGCGGCGCCATACGCGATCTGAAAAAATCGGTTGCCGACCTCGAAGCCCGCGTTACCACTCAAGAAAAGACGCAGACCGAGCGGTTTGGCGCGATCGAGACGCGGCTCGAGGAACACACGGCCAAACTGGCCAACATCCCCTCGACGGCGCAAATCGTCAGCGCCATGGAACAGTTGCTCTCGAAAACCATGTCATCCCTCGATGAGCGGCTGAGTACACAGGCGCACTCGATTGAAGTGCTGAAAACCACCGTCTCCCAAACCGATAGCCTGCTCGAACGAGTTCTGGAGTCGCTCGATTCCTTGCAGAACTATTCCGAGGAATCGGTGGAATCGCTGCTGGAACGCCCGGCAGTTTAACTCCCTCATCCTTTCAAGTCCTTAAACGTTTCCTCGATATCCTTCTTGGCCTCCGGTGTGGGGACACTCAGCGGCAAGCGCGGCGGCCCTCCGTAATATCCGTTGCAGTCCATCGCATGCTTCAGACCGGGGATCCCGTGTTTGGCGCTGCGCGCCGCGGCGCGGCCTACCCGGTTCTGCCAATCCCGCGCGGCTTCTTCTTCCCGCGTGCGGAACGCTTCCCATATCGCGATTGCCGCATACGGCGCTGGATTCGCGAACGCGAGGATCCCGCCGCACGCACCCATCATGAGCGAGGGCAGCAACACTTGGGCGGATCCGGTCAGAACCTGGAATCCCGGGCGCGCCTCGCGCACGATGTCCATTAAGCGTTGCACATTCCCCGAGCTGTCCTTGATTCCGATGATGTTGGGGTGCTCGGAAAGCGCGGCGACGGTTTCCGCCGCCAGATCGACGCCGGTCATCTGGGGAAAGTTGTAAAGAATGACTGGAATGCGCGCCTGGTCGGCCACCGCCCGGAAATACAGCATCTGGGTGTCCTGCCTGGTCATCTGGTTCTTGAAATAGTTCGGCGTGCGCACCAGGGCGGCCTTATACCCCAGTTCGGCAGCCCGGTTCGTCAGGCAAATGGTGTCCTTCACGCTCTCCACGGCGCTGCCCGCAATCAGCAGCTTTTCGGGCGCCGCGTGTTTGGCCACCAGCTCCCAGAGCGCGCACTTCTCTTCGGCGTTGAGAAAAACGTCTTCGCCGGTCGAGCCGCAAACCACGTAGCCGGCCAGGCTGGTCTTGTTCCACTTCTCCACGTTGTGCTGCACCTTGGTTGGATACAGGTTGCCGGCATGGTCAAATGGGGTGGCAATGGGTGGGAAAATACCTTGTAGTTTCATGATCCGCTGAAATCTCACGATAGCACCGATGTTCTCCGTCGAAATTCAATGCGAAGCCGCACAACGCGATCTGCTGATCGCCGACTTGTGGGAACAAGGGTCGGCGGGCATCGTCGAGCTCGATGACCGGCGGGTTCGCGCGTTCTTTGAAGACAGCGCCGGCCGCGAAGCGATCCTCGACCGCTATCCCGGAGCGACGTCGCGGATCGAAGAGCAGCGCGACTGGGTGCAGTCGGCCCGCGATCTGCTTCAGCCGCTTCTGGTAGGCGAGCGGTTCTTCCTGGTTCCGGAGTGGCGGGACGACCCCGCGCCACCCGGACGGTATCGCATCGTCATCAACCCGGGGATGGCCTTCGGCACCGGGGTCCACGAAACCACGCAACTCTGCCTGGAAGCGCTGGAGGATTACGTGAAGCCGGCAATGACGGTGCTCGATGTGGGAGCGGGCTCCGGAATTCTGGGCCGGGCGGCGCGGTTGCTTGGCGCGACGCGGGTCTTTTCCTGCGATATCGATGAGGTTGCGGTGGGGATTGCGGGCGAGGGCTTTGTCGGTTCAGTGGACGCGGTCCGCTCGCAAAGCGCCGACCTGACCGTCGCCAATATCAGCCCGCAGGCGATCGTCGAACTCGCTCCCGACCTGCTGCGATCGCTCCGGCCCGGCGGCGTTCTACTCGCCAGCGGATTCGAAACCCAGGAAATCGACGCGGTTCAGAAGGCGCTGCCTCCGTCCCTGGAAATCCGCCGCAAGGCAACCTGGGCGTTGCTGGCCTGCCGCAGAACGTAAACGCGTGCTTCGCCTTACCGATACGTTCGCAGGTCCGCCGTGCGCAGGTGGGCGCTGTCGTTGAACGAATCGAGACGCAATTCTCCTCCGCGCAAGCGCATCACCGTGCAGGAGGCGTTGCGCAGCACCCCGGCCAGCCGCAACGCGCGCTCGTCGTGAATGTCCATGGCCGCCGCCGTCCAGATTCCGATCGGCGTCGCCGAAGTGAAAATGACGATATGGCCATCGACGCCAACGTGCTCCAGCCGTGAGCGGCACTCGATCACTCGCGCGCGGAAGGCCGGCCAGCTTTCGCCGTTGTAGGTGTAGCGTCCCGCGATCCAGGCTTGCACCAGCTTGATGTCACAGGGCAGCCACCGCCGGTTGACCTCCGCCGCGTGCTCATCGACGGCCAGCCGCGCTTGGTTGCTCATTTCCTCGTATTGCTGGCGGAACTCGGGGTCATCGGCGCACAGTTGCGGGGCCAGCGTCCGATAGACATGGGTCAGGTCGAACTCGTTCCAGCCGCAGTCCACGGTGATTTCGGGGAACAGCACGCCCGCATCGCGATAGGCGGCTTTCACTTCGGCTGCGGTTTGGGTCTGCCGTGCCAGCGCTCCCGAGACGGCGGCCGCGAAGTGAACGCCTTCGGAAAGAAAATACTCGCCGAGCAGCCGCGATTGGCGCCTGCCCAATTCCGAAAGGGAGTCGTAGGCCTTGCGGGTGCCCGCCTGGCCATGCCTGACGAGATAAACGCGGCTCAAAAAGAGAATCCGCTATTTTTCCGGGTTGATGCCGCCCTTGATGTGCCCCTCGAGGAAATCCTTGTTGTTCTCCTCGCAAGAGTACTCCATGATCTCCCAGTCGGGGCGCAGCGTGAACGTCCGCGTGTTCTTCCAGGCCTTGGTGTAATACACCGGATCGTCAATCATGATCTCGTAATGGATGTGGCCGAGATCCGGCCGGCTGAAGCGCTCCACCACGTGCAGCTTGTCGCTGTGCGGATGCCCGATCGTATCCAGGCGCGTCTTGCCGTTGAAATTGATGGTGTCGACCACCAGGGTGTCGCCGTCCCACTTGCCGGTCGAATCCCCAAACCAGGTGGCGACCTGGTCGCGGTGCGGTTTCCCGTCGATGTGGAACACCTTGAACCACGTGTTCTGCTCGTAGAGCAACGACATGTAGTGGTCGTTCTGCATGATCTGAATCGGATCGGGCGAGTTCATCGAGCGGATCAGGCCGAACGGCAGGCAGCTCCCGGTATAGTCGCCCTTGCCGGCATCGTAGGCTTCCCAGACCTTCTTCCCGGCTTCGGTGAACGGCAGTTCTTTGCGGGGCGGGCCCGGAGGTCCTTTCCGCGCGCCTTCTCCCTCCGGAGTCTTGGCGTCGGGCAGGGACGGATCGGCCACCTGGTCGCCATTCCGCGTCGTGACGCTCATATCGGGAACATAGGGCCGCTGCCACAACCCGCTGAAATCGGGCTTGCCGTTGAGGTGCGGCGCCGGCCCTTCCGGCGGTTTCGGGCCGCGGCCTTGCGCTGAGGCCGCCACGGGAGCGAGCATCGCGAAGCCCAGGGCCGCGATGCCCACCCAGTTCTGCAAATACACTTTCATTTCAAAGGTCTCCTTCGGTTCGGACACCACCGCGCCCGAACCGCTACCGCCCGTTCCTGCTTGCCGAGGACTATTCCTTCGGCGCGCCTTTGTTCGGCCCGCCATCCTCGGTCGATCCGGCGAACACTTTTCGTCCATCCGGCAGCGTGACGGCCCGGCCGTTGCAAGTATTGGTCGCGTCTTTGGCCTTGAAGCCCTGGATCGTGACCTGGTCGCCCTCTTTCAGGGCATTCTTCGTCCAGCCGTTGCGGGTGAGCGTATTCGGCGGGCCACCCTCGCACTGCCATTGAACCGTCTTGCCGCTCTCATCCTTGGTCGCAATATAGATCCAGATGTGCGGGTTCATCCAGTCAATCTTGGTTACCGTGCCTTTCAAGGTCACGGGCTGTTTGTCATCGAACTCGGCCGCAAACGAATGGTGCGCCAGCACCGGCGTCGCGGATATCAGCAAACCGAAGCCTGCCGCCAGAATACTCAGCTTTGCTCTCATGGCACTACCTCCATCTGAAATCTGCTCAACCGATGCTTACTTGGCCGGCCCGCCATCCTGCTCTGCGGAACCAGCGAAAACCTTGCGGCCGTCGGGCAGCGTTACTCTGCGGGCATTTGCGAGATTGGAGCCGTCTTTGGCCATGTACCCCTCGACCGTAACCTGGTCTCCCTGTTTCAGCGCGGTCCGCCTCCAGCCCTGGCGAATCAGAACGTTGGGGCTCCCCAACTCGAAATTCCAGTTGGTCACCTTGCCGCTGTCGTCCTTGACGTCGACATAAAACCGCGCGTGGGGATTGGTCCACTCGAGTTTGGTCACCGTGCCCTGAATCTTGATCGGCTTCGCCTGGTCGTACTCCGCCGCAAACGAATGATGCGCCACGGCCGGCGTCACCGAGAGGAGCAGACCCAAACCGGCCGCCCACAGACCCAACTTCGCTCTCATCGTGAAAATGACCTCCAAATGCGTTCTGCTGCCGTGCGGATCACTGCCGCCACATGCTGCTCATCTTGTGGCGATAGAGCGCGGTACGCGGTTACTTCAGTTGTGAGAGCGCGCCGGTCCGACAAACAGCACCCGCCCGTACGGTGGGATCATTCTATTATTTCGCCCCGGGGGGTGTCAAGAGACCTAGCGGGCCGCCCCGCAGCCGCCGCCCCTTGCCCTAGCCCCCGTGATTCCAACCACTTACGTCCGTAACATAAATATTTCTTCCGCCTGGAATCCATTCTTTCGATTGGATTTCCCCACGCCAACCGGGTAATCTGAAGTCCAGTACAGGGTTTACTCGCCGATTCCCCAGTCTTGAATCCAAGGACCCAGGCGTCCTCGAGCTTTGCATTCTTGCGAACGGAGGACGCTTGTCACTATTACTGCTCGACCGCTCCCGCGAAGGTCACCCCCACTTCCATCTGAGCGATGGCGCGCCGGCATGCCGGTACGGGAAAGGCACAGGGCTGATTCCAACCCGGCCGCCCGACGCCGGTGAACAGTACCGCTTCCACTTCGATATGAGCAAATGCATCGGGTGCCATTGCTGCGAAGTGGCGTGTTCGGAGCAGAACGACAACCCGATCGAACGCAACTGGCGGCGCGTCGGGGAGATCGAGGGCGGGGCGTATCCGTTCACCCAGCGATTTTACCTGTCGATGGGCTGCAATCACTGCGTGGACGCCGCGTGCCTGCGTGGCTGCCCGGTGGACGCCTACACAAAGGATGCTTTGACCGGGCTGGTGCTGCATAGCGCCGACACGTGTATTGGATGCCAGTACTGCACCTGGAACTGTCCGTACGGCGTGCCGCAGTACAACCCGGAGCGGGGCGTGGTCGGCAAATGCGATATGTGCTACGGGAGGCTCGCCGAAAGCCGCGAACCGGCCTGTGTCAATGCCTGTCCTGAAGGCGCGATTCAAATCGAGCTGGTCAACATTGCCGAATGGCGCGCGGACTACGCCACTGCGAACGCACCGGGCATGCCTCCGGCGGAACACACGGTGTCAACGACGCGCATCACACTGCCCGATAAAGTTGCGGCGGCGATGGAGAAGGCCGACTATCACCGCGTCCGCCCGGAGCACCCGCACCTGCCCTTGGTCTTCATGCTGGTCTTCACGCAACTGGCGGTGGGCGCGTTCCTCTGCCTGCCGCTTTTCCACAGTACCGGATTGGTGGCGATCGCCGCGCCGCTCGCCGTCGCCTTGCTGTCCCTTTCGTCTTCAATGCTGCACCTCGGCCGGCCCATTCATGCGTACCGCGCCATCAAGATGTGGCGCCGCTCGTGGCTCAGCCGGGAAGTGCTGGCGTTTTCGCTCTTCGCCGGGGCCGCGTCGGTGTGCGCGGGACTCACCTTTCTCGGATGGCCGGCACGGCTGGCCGAAGCCGGGACCGCGCTTCTCGGGTTGGCCGGAATCACCGCCAGCGCGTTCATTTACCTGGTTCCGGCGCGTCCGGCCTGGAACACCAAACATACCCCGCTCGATTTTCACTTAACGGCATGGGTGCTGGGACCGTTATTCCTGGCGGCCTTGGGCGCGTCGGTGCCTGCCATCGTCACCGTCATCGCGGCCTCGGCACAACTGCTCAACCTGGTGACGCACTTCATCGAATTGACGGCATCGGATGAATTCGAACTGCGGGCGTCGGCCCGGCTGCTGGGCAACGACCTGAAAACCCGGCTGCTGTTGCGCATCGCGCTGCTGATTGCCGGCGGCGTTGCGCTGCCGCTGGTGCACTGGCCGGCTCTCGCGCTGGTGGCGGCGACGGCGGGCGAACTGCTCGGCCGCTACCTCTTCTTCGTCTCGGTGGTGCCGCGCAACATGGCGGCCTCGTTCCTGCGCAAGGAGGCCGCATGAACCTCAAGCGCACGTTGGGCCTGGATATTCTATCGGAGCGCTATACGTATGAACACGACCCGGCGCATGGGTGGGTCTCGTCGTCCCGCGCCGCGGATCGATGGGTTCCGACCACCTGCGGGTACTGCTCGGTGGGGTGCGGCATTCTGATCGGAGTGAAGGAAAACCGCGCTGTCGCGGTGCGCGGCAATCCGGAGCACCCGGTCAATCGCGGCAAGCTGTGCCCGAAGGGACTTTCCGAACACCATACGCTCGCCGCCTCCACGCGAGCCCACTATCCGCTGCTTCGCAAGCAAGGCAAGCTCGTGCGCGTAAGCTGGGACGAGGCGCTCGACACGATGGTGTCGCGCTTTCGCGAAATCCGGAAGAAACACGGGCCGGGCGCGTTGGGCGTGCTCAGCACCGGGCAGCTTGTCACCGAAGAGTTCTACGCATTAGGCAAGCTGGTGCAGCTCGGTTTCGGCACGCGCCACTACGACGGCAATACGACGCTGTGCATGGCCAGCGCGGTTTCCGGGTATAAGCGCTCGTTCGGCAGCGACGGCCCTCCGGGATCGTACGAGGATCTGGAAACAGCCGATGTGATTCTGCTGATGGGCGCCAACATCGCCGACAACCATCCGATCCTTTGTGCCCGTCTGGAGCGGAATACAAGCGCGACCGTCATCGTCGCCGACCCCCGCGTCACCAAGACCGCGATGCTGGCCGACATTTACCTGCCGTTGCAGCCGCGAAGCGACATCGCCCTGCTCAATGGGATCGCGCACATTCTGATTCGCGACGGACTCATCGACCGCGACTACATCGACAGGCACACGACGGGATTCGAAGATCTGGCTGCCTCGGCGAACAAATACACCCCCGGGCACGTCGCGACCCTGACCGGACTCTCGATCGATCAAATCGAGCGCACGGCTCAAGTCTACGGGCGCGCCAAGGCGGCCTTCATCGGCTGGACCATGGGAGTCAACCACTCGACCCAGGGTACCGACACCGTCAACGCGATCAACAATCTGGCGCTCCTGACTGGGCAGCTTGGGCGGCCGGGCGCCACCGCATTCTCCATCACCGGCCAATGCAACGCGATGGGCTCGCGCGAAGCCAGCTTCACTTCCAGTCTCCCCGGTTATCGCAAATTCGAAAACGAACAGCATCGCGCCGAACTCGCCCGGCTTGGAGCATCGATGCAGCCCGAATTCCCGCGGGGCGCGGGCTCGCGTATCCCGACATCATCGAAGCGGCCGTCGGCAAAAGCATTCGCGCGCTGTGGATCATCGCCACCAACCCGGTTGTCTCGTTCCCCAACTATGGCGTGCTGCAGCAGGCGCTGGAAAACCTGGATTTTCTCGTGGTGCAGGACGGGTTTCATCCCACGCCCACTAGCGAACGCGCCGACCTCGTGCTGCCGGCCGCGATCTGGGGCGAAAAAGCGGGCACGTACACCAACTCCGAACGGCGCGTCAGTAAGGTGAACCGCGCCGTGCCGCCGCCTGCCGAGGCGCGCGCCGATTTCGACATCTTCCTGGACCTCGCGGAACGCCTGGGCGTGCGCCACGAGTTGTTCTCCGGTTGGACTGGTCCCCGCGACGCCTTCGAAGAATGGCGGAAGGTTTCGGCGGGCCGCCTTTGCGATTACAGCGCGCTCACGTGGGAAGCGATTGAAGCTTCCGGCGGCTTGCAATGGGGCGGCCCGCGGCTGTACGAAGACGGCCGCTTCCAGACCGAGGATGGCAGAGCGCGCCTGCTTCCGATCGAGTGGCAGCCGTTTCCGGAGCAGCCGAATCCCGACTTTCCGTTCGTGCTCAACACCGGTCGGACGGTCGAGCATTGGCATACCCGCACCAAGACCGGCGCCGTCGCGGCCTTGCACACGCTTTCGCCGCGGGCCTGGTTGGAGATGAATCCGCGGGATGCGAAACGCCTGCGGTTGAAGCCGCACGACCGCGTGTCGGTGATTTCGCGCCGCAGCCGTGTGGACGGCATCGAATTGCGGGTTACCGAAATCGTCGCGCCGGGCCAGGTGTTCCTGCCGTTCCATTTTGTCGAAACCAACTCGAATTTGGTGACGCAGAGCGCGTTCGATCCGATCTCGCGCGAACCGAATTTCAAACAGTGCGCCGTGCAGGTGGAGCGGACGGAGAACGTGTTATGACGTGGAGCGGACAATCCTGCCCTGTTTCCGCCCGCATCCGGAGGAACCCATGGAAGAGCTAGTCGTCATCGGCAACGGCATGGCCGGCGTGGCCTGTGTGGAACAGATCCTCGGCCACGCGCCCAAATTCAACATCACGGTCTTCGGCGACGAGACGCACGCCAACTACAACCGCATCCTGCTGTCTTCGGTGCTGGCCGGCGAGCGCTCGGCGGACGACATCACCATCAACAGCCTCGAGTGGTATCAGAAAAATAACATCGGGCTGCGGCTGGGCGTTCGAGTCACTGACGTGGATCCGCTCCAGGGCGTGGTCAGAGGCGACGACGGCAGCGCCACGTCCTACGACAAGCTTCTGCTGGCCACCGGCAGCCACGCTTTTCTTCCGCCCATCAGCGGGCTCGATAAAGAGAACGTCTTCACGTTCCGCAACCTCGACGATACGCGGGCGATTCTGAAAGCCGCAGGGCCGGCTGTGAAGGCCGTCGTGATCGGCGGCGGGCTGCTGGGCCTCGAGGCCGCGCGCGGTCTGCAGGCGCAGGGCTGCGATGTCACCGTCGTCCATCTGCTCGAATCCCTCATGAACCTGCAGCTCGATATGACCGGCGGCGCGTATCTGCAGCAGAAGATGGAGCAGCTCGGCGTGCGCGTCCTGACCCGCCGCGTGACGCGGAGGCTGCTCGGCAACGGGCGGGTGGAAGGCCTCGAATTCGCCAACGGCGAGTTGCTGGAAGCCGATCTGGTCGTGCTCGCCGCAGGCATTCGCCCCAATGCCGATCTCGGGCGGAAGGCGGGCGTGACCGTGAACCGCGGCATCGTGGTCAACGATTCCATGGAAACCTCGGATCCGCGCGTGTTCGCTGTCGGCGAGTGCGTCGAGCATCGCGGCCAGGTGTACGGGCTGGTGGCGCCGCTGCTCGAGCAGGGCAAAGTGCTGGCCGCCACCATCACCGGCAACCAGGGGCCGAAGTTCGAGGGCTGGAAGCCGGCGGCCAAGCTCAAAGTGATGGGCGTCGATGTCTTCTCCGCCGGAGAGGTCGAGGAAACGCCCGACACCCACGCGGTGCGGTACGAAGATCCGGCCTTAGGCGTCTACAAGAAGCTCCTCATCCGCGAGAACCGGCTGGCGGGCGTGGTCCTGGTGGGCGACGCTTCCGATAGCGGCCGCTACGTCGAGTGGCTCCGCACCAACGCCGACCTGCTGGTGCGCCGGAAGAGTCTGCTGTTTCCCGAGCCGGCGGCCGACCACGGGCAGACCGTGGCCGAGATTCCCGATAGCGACACCGTCTGCGGCTGCATGGGTGTGACCAAGGGCGCAATCATCGCCGCGATTCACGCAAAGGGACTTCGCACCCTCGCCCAACTGAAGGAGTGCACGCGCGCCTCGGCCGGCTGCGGCAGTTGCACCACCACCTGCCAGCAGCTTCTGAAGGCCGTCGCGCCCGAGTTCGAGGAGGAAACCAGGAAAGTTCTTTGCGGGTGCCTTCCATTCACGCAGGAGAACCTGCGCGAGATCATCCACACCCAGAAGCTCAAGAGCGTGCAGGACGTGCTCGACATCTACGGCAACGGCGGAGGCTGCGAGGTTTGCAAGCCGGCGCTCAGCTATCTCGTCGATGTGGTTTGGTGCGGCGAACACGCCGAAGACCGCTCGGCGCGCTTCATCAACGACCGCGTCCACGCCAACATCCAGCGCGATGGAACCTTTTCCGTTGTGCCGCGCATGAGGGGCGGTGTGACCTCGCCGGCGGAGCTGCGGCGCATCGCGGATGTTGCCGAGAAATACAAGGTCAGGATGGTGAAGGTCACCGGCAGCCAGCGCATCGATCTGCTGGGCGTGAACAAGGCCGATCTGCCCGCCATCTGGGCCGAGCTCGGCATGCCCTCCGGCCAGGCCTACACGAAGGGTGTCCGCATGGTCAAAACCTGCGTCGGCACCGAGTTCTGCCGCTTCGGCGTGCAGGATGCCGTGCATACCGGGATCGAACTGGAGCGGCGCCTGGAGAATCTCTTCACGCCGCATAAAATCAAGCTGGGGGTGACCGGCTGTCCGCGCAATTGCGCCGAGGTCACCGTCAAGGACATCGGACTGGTGGGACAGGAAGGAAGCTGGCAAGTCGTCGTCGGCGGCGCCGCCGGAAAACACGTGCGCAAAGCCGACCTCCTTATCACCGTCGAAACCACTGAAGAAGCCCTGAATGCGGCGATGCTCTTCTTTCAGTACTATCGCGAGAACGCCAACTATCTGGAGCGCACTTACGATTTCGTCGAGCGCTTGGGCATCGAAAAGGTCCGCAAGGAAACGGTGTATGCGGCCGAAAAGCCGAGGAAAGCGTTGCTGCGCCGCCTGCACAAATCGAAAGCGCTGGCGCGCGATGCGTGGATGGAACGCGTCAAGCCCGTGCACCCCACTCAATTCGTACAGATTCAACCCCTGGAGGCTTACGTCCAATGAACTGGATTCGCATCACCCACGCCGGCAACATTCCCTTGCGCGAAGGCCGGAGCGTGCGCCTCGGAGACGACGAGATCGCGATTTTCAATTTAGGCGATCGCTACGTGGCGATCGACAATTCCTGCCCGCATCGCGGCGGGCCGCTCTGTGACGGCATCGTCTCCGGAGACACCGTGGTGTGCCCGCTGCACGGCTGGAAAATTTCGCTCGACACCGGCGCTGTCGTGAACCCCGATGTCTGCGTCAAAGTCGGCACCTATCCAGTCTCGGTAGAAGGCGGCATCGTCCGGATCCTGTACTCCAAGCAAAAAGCAGCGTAGGGCAGGCCATCGTTTTTTGTGGCCTGCCGTTCGGCACCGTGGGGCAGGCCATCGTTTTTTGTGGCCTGCCGTTCGGCGGCAGACGACACAATTCGATCGTCTGCCCCACATTCACCCGAAAGGACCGACTATGTCACTCAAGATTTCCGCCGCGCGGGCCACGCCCCGAAGCTGTCCTGAAACCCGATGTCTGCAGCCTAGTGGGGCAGGCCATCGTCTTTTGTGGCCTGCCGTTCGGCGGCAGACGACACAATTCGATCGTCTGCCCCACATTCACCCGAAAGGACCGACTATGTCACTCAAGATTTCCGCCGCGCGGGCCACGCCCCGAAGCTGTCCTGAAACCCGATGTCTGCAGCCTAGTGGGGCAGGCCATCGTTTTTTGTGGCCTGCCGTTCGGCGAAGACGTTCCCAAAAAAGGTAGACCCATGTCACTCAAAGAATTCCGCCGGGCGGGGCACGTCCCGACCCTGTTTTCCGCGTTCCTCTACTTCGACATCAGCTTCATGGTCTGGGTGATCCTCGGTCCATTGGGCCCGTTCCTCGGCGAAAGCCTCAAGCTCAGCGCGTCGCAAAAAGGCTTCCTCGCCGCGCTTCCGTTGCTCGGCGGATCGTTCTTCCGAATCATTCTCGGGCTGATGACCGAACGCATCGGCGGCCGCCGCACCGGGTTGATCGGTCTCAGCCTGACGCTCGTGCCGCTGCTGATCGCGTGGCAGTGGGCCTCGACATTCGGCGAATTTCTCGGAGTCGGCCTGCTGCTCGGCATCGCGGGCGCGAGTTTCGCCGCGGCCCTCCCTCTTGCCAGCGGCTGGTATCCGCCCGAGTATCAGGGGCTCGCCATGGGCATCGCCGGCGCCGGCAATACCGGAACGCTGCTGGCCACGCTCTTCGCCCCGAGGCTCGCCGAGGCGCTCGGCTGGCGTAGCGTTTTCGGCATCGCCATGATCCCGGTCTGCCTGGTTTGGCTGCTATTTGCGTTCCTCGCCAAGGATGCGCCCGTGCGCCGCCCGGTCTACCGTCTCCGCGCGTACGCCGCTGCGTTCGCGGAACCCGATACCGCCTGGTTCTGTTTCATCTACAGCATCACCTTCGGCGGCTTCTCGGGTCTTGCCAGTTACCTCTCGATCTTCTATCACGATCAATACGGCCTCACGAAAGTGCAGGCCGGCGATCTGACCACGCTGGTGCTGGTCTTCGGCAGTTTTCTGCGCCCCGTCGGCGGCTGGCTCTCCGACTGCATCGGCGGCGTCCGCATGCTGCAGGTGATGCTCACGGGCGTCGCTCTGTGTCTGGGCGCGCTAGGCACGCTGCCGCCGGTGGCCGCCGCCGTAGGCCTGCTGGTCGTCACCATGGCAATGCTCGGCATGGGCAACGGCGCCGTGTTTCAACTCGTGCCGCAGCGCTTTCCCGCCCAAGTCGGCATGCTCACCGGGATTGTCGGCGCAGCCGGCGGCTTCGGCGGATTCATGCTCCCCTCCTTGCTCGGCACCATGAAGCAGGCCACCGGCAGCTTCGGCGTGGGGTTCACGCTGTGCGCCGCCGTGGCGGCGTGCGGCCTCGCCGCTCTGCGGGCGCAGCGGCGGAACTGGCGGCGCACCTGGCCGCGCGAATCCGCGGTGCGCGCCGGCCTGGCTCCGCTGGACAGTGTGCAGGTCACCGCGGGAGACTAGCATGGACCGCGCCGGTCACAAGTTTTTTTGAAAATTTATTGTTGATTGCGCGCGAGTTACGTGCGCCGACTGCCGAGCCGTCACCAGTCGCGGGTTATTGTGAAATCGGGCAGAGGTTTGCGCCCACCGCGCAAGCCCAACGGTTTTCTTGCTGGCCAGCATGCGTTGCATTACGGTGGTTCTGAGCTTCCCGTAGAGCCGTTAAGGCTCGTACGGCGGTTCCCCTCAGTGGAGGAGGTCGGCGGGAAGAATTTGGAACTGGTTCCATTCCATCCGGTGGTGTGCGGATAGCTCGTATCGCCGTCCCATCGGGTTTCAGAGAATCGAGCATCGAAACGGGAGTTACACGTAGCGCCATAAAGCGATTCCAATGACACCGTAGATGCGATTCGATCCATCGGGCGGTCCACAACGCACGGCGATAAGTCCGCGAGACTCGGTCTCGTAGCCGGGCCGCCCCGCAACGCCCTCCCCTCGATCACCCCTCGTGTCTCCACCGCCTACTGCGAATCAATGATCACGCCCATTGCGGCGTTCAGCATTTCTTCGGTGCTCTGAAATCCGTACTTCACTGTTTTGGTGGGATCGGGATTATTTGGATTGGCGGCGGAATTGTCCCAATGCGCGGTCACTTCGACGCGCGTGCCTTCCGGCAATTGGAGCGGCTTTTTCAGGTAATAGAGAATCTGCCAGTGGAAGTCGTAATGCGGCACATGGAGCACGGTCTCGCTCTCACCGCTCGGATACACCAGCCGCACCGTCATATCCTTCCCGCGCAGATGCATGTGCGGCTGGATGAAGACCAGTTCGACGGGTTCGCCGAACGTCAGCCGAGCGTGGCCTTCGGCGTTGGCCTCGCCGGGCGCAATCTCGATTCGCGACGAAGCCGCCACCGCGGACATGAAGCGTTTCCTGGGCGCTTCCGACGCCAGCGTCAGGCCAACGCGCGTCTGGTCCGCAACCATTGTTTTCCTGTTGGGCGTGTAGTGCAGTTGCAGCACGATGTCGGACCCCGCCGGAATCAGCTTGGCCGATTCGTCGATATCGAACCGCTGCGCCTGCATCCCGGGTGAGTACGCGGCCAGCAGTTCGTAACTCATGTTGACCGGCCGCGCCTGCGGGTCGTCGCCATCCGCCGAAGGCAGTGGCGGCGTGTACGGGACGAACGGCTTGGCGTCCTTCATCCACTGAGAACCCGGCGGCCGCACCACCGTCAGCACGTGATGGACAGACGCCCGAGCGCTCGGACGGACCTCCGCCGCCGTCACCCACGTGTCCTTCGTGAACCCCGTCGGAATCACCACGTAGACATAGTCCAGCGTGCCGGTGGCGGGAACCGGGAACGGATCCGGCATCTGAAAAATCGCATCCGTTCGAATGTTCCATCCCTCGGCCCATTTCACGGGAGCGGGTTTGTCTTTGCTATCGCCTTCGGGCGCGCCCGCGTCCACCCACGCATCGATGGTGCGGATCTCGTCCGCGCGGAGTCTCCGGTCATTCGAGAAGTGGCCGTAGTTGCCATCGGCGAACCACGGCGGCATCTTGCCCGTCGCGACCGCCTGTTTGATCGCCCGGGCCCACGGCCGCGTCCCCTCGTAAGTGAGCAGCGGCATGGGGCCGATCTCGCCCGGCCGGTGGCAGCTTTGGCAGTTCTTCTGCAGGATCGGCAGAATATCCTTGTTGAATGTCGGACCCGCCGCCAGCGCTGCCGCCGGCAGCAGGACTCCCGCGATCAACCGCCACACGCCAACTAAAATACCAACTTCAGGGCCAACTGGATCTGGCGCGGCTGACTGTTGGTGGCGGTGATGCGGCCGGCCGTGCCGACGAAAGCGGTGCCGGAAAAAATCGTCGCGCCGGGATTCTGGAAGTTCGGGTGGTTCAGGATATTGAAGGCCTCGGCGCGGAACTGCAGGCTCGCCTGTTCTTTCAATTTCCAATCCTTCGACAAAGAATCGTCCAGGTTCCACAGGTTCGGTCCGATGATATTGTCCCGCCCGGCGTTCCCGTACGTCCCCTGCGGCTGCAGGCTAAAACAGGCTGGATTGAACCATAACCCGTGCAGTTGTTGGAAACCGGATCCGGTTGGATCGCATCCGGCCACCGCGTTGGGCCGTCCGAAGTTGGCGCCCGTTCCCGTGAACACCCGGTTCGTCGCCGACTGAATCGGATAGACCGGCGCGCCCGAAAGATACGTGAATACGCCTGTCAGTTGCCAGCCGCCCAACAGTTGCCCGCTGAGGCCTTTGCCCCGGTATGGCAGATCCCAAATGCCGCTGACGCGGAAATTATGCTTCCTGCTGAAGTTCGACAGGCCCCAGTCCGCATTCAGGTTCGTCGGATTGGAAACTGCCCCGCCGCCATCCAGTCCGTAGGTCCCGGAGCTGTTGTCGATCGACTTCGAGAACGTGTACGTCACCTGGAATTGAACGCCGTTGCTGAACCTCCGGTTCACGCTGGTTTGCAAGGCGTGATAGCGCGAGGATGCCTGCGTGTCGGCCATCTGTTGGCTGTTGTAAAACGGGTTCAGCCGCAGATTGGGAACGCCCGTAGCGCTGCTGAACGTCGGCGCCCCATTGTAGAAACATCCGGTCTGGCCGGCCAGCAGAACCGGCGAGTTCGGCACCTCCGAGGCCGATTGCACACACGGCGTCGGATAGTTGAAGTCGCGCTGCAGCCACAGGTGCACTCCGTGCGAACCGATATATCCCACATCCCAGACGGTGTTGGCCATGATCTCGCGCTGGATGCTGAAGTTCCACTGCATCTGGTACGGCGTCGTGTGCACCCCGTAATAGTCGCAGTTGGTGCAGCTCACGGTTCCGTCCAGCGGGGCCTGCACGTTGCGCGGCACGTTCGAGAACGGGAAGGGATACACCAGCCCGGTCGCCGCTGTTTGCGTCGCCGTGAAGAACGGCGGCTGCAGCCAGTGGTTGGTGTCGCGCGAAAAGATCACGCTGTGAAAGAGTCCGAAGCTGGCCCGCACCGAGGTCTTGTGGTTTGAGAACGGATCCCAGGCCAGCCCCAGCCGCGGGTCAAAATTCTTCAGCGACGGGTTGGCGGCGGTCGCCTGCGTGACTGGTTCATAGGTGCCGTACGGCAGGTTCTTGATGTTCAGCATCTGGTGCCGGGTCTGCGAAATGATCGTGGTCGGCGAGTATCGCAGGCCGGCATTGATCGTCAGGTTGCTGGTCGCTTTCCACTGTTCGTCGATGTACGGCGTGAACGCCCAGTAGCGATAGTCTTTGGTCGCGTCGCCCTGCGGGTTCTGTGCGTCCGAAACCTGCCCCTGCACCTGCGAGGCGGCGCCCTGCATAAACGCGGTCAAATTGGGAAATGTCCAGTTGCCGCCGACGATGAAGGGCGCCCAGGTATTCTCACGCAGCCGCATGGCATTGCCGCCGAATTTTAAACTGTGCGCGCCGGAGGTCCAGATGACATCGTCGCCGTAGACGAACTTGTTGGGCACCAGGTAGAACGGCAATGTGGTCGCCGCGCCAATGCCGACGATGCCGCTGCCCGCATTCACCGTACCGTCTTCGCGCCCTGCCGCGTAAAACAAGCTCGCCGGATCGCCGTTGAAGAATTGCAGCGGATGCGTTCCCGAGCTCGCGGCGGTTCCGGCGCTCGCCGCTCCGCTGGCGACCGTCGGAGTGCCGTAAACATACGCGTCTTCATAGGTCCGCGAAAAACTGAAATGCAGCAAGTTCACCAGCTTTGCCGAAACGATGCGCCGCTCCTCGATGCTGATGAAGTGATCGCGCGTGCGATCCAGCTCCGGCCACAGCGGAACATTCGTCGTGAAATCCCGATCCGCCCGATCGTAGACATACCGGCCGAATAACGAATCTTTCGCCGACAGATTGTAATCGAGCCGGGCGATCAGGTAGTTTTCTTTCCCGATATTCGGATCCAGCACCGATGCCTGGCCGGTGCCGCTGCCCGCGCCCGTCGCCGTCAGTAGTTCGTTGAACGGAACCGGATAGAGCGCCATCGTGTTGCGGATTGCGCCTTGCACCGCGGGATTGGTCGCGAATAGCGTGTTGTTCTGCACCACCGCCGGCCCGCAGACTCCCGGTGTCGCCGTCGACGTCAGGAACTGGTGCGCGCACGCATCCGGCACCGTAACCTGGCTCGTGGTCACCTGGGTCTGGCGCAGCCCTTCATAATTCACGAAAAAGAAGGCCTTGTCCTTTTTGATCGGTCCGCCCAGGCTGCCCCCAAACTGGTTGCGGCGAAACGCCGGCGGTTGGGCGGTGTCGAAGAAGTTGCGCGCTTCCAGTTTGTCGTTCCGCAAAAACTCAAAGGCTGAGCCGTGAAAGCCGTTGGTGCCCGACTTGCTCGAGGCATTGATGACGGCGCCGTTGCCGCCGAATTGCGTGCTGTAATTGTGCGTCAGCGCCTGGAACTCGGCGATCGCGTCCACTCCCAGAGCCGTTCCCAGACCGCCCGCGCCGGGCCCGTTGTTCCAGAAGTTCACCATGTCCTGATCGTCCAGCAGGTACGGCTGGCCCGAAGGACGCGATCCCGCAATCGTGTATTTCTGGCCATTCCCGTAAAATGTGTTGCCCGCGCCGGGCGCCCCTTGCGGGATCTGGATCACCGCCGGCGCCAGTGCGATCAACTGCGTGTAATTGCGCCCGTTCAGCGGCAACTGACCGATCTGCTTCGATTCCACCAGTGCGCCGACTTCGGTAGATTGCGTCTGTACCTGCGAGACCTCGCTCTCCACCGTCACCGTCTGCTGCGCCTGCCCGACGGGTAGCGAGAGGTCGACCACCGGCTGGCTGCCCACGGTCAGCGTCACGCCGGGCCGCACCACCGTCTGAAACCCGGTCTTGGCCGCCTGCACTTCGTAGTCTCCGATTTGCAGGTCCGGAAGCCGGTACCGGCCCTGGTTGTCGCTCAGCGCCGTCTGCGTGATCCCCGTTCCGACGTTGCGCACCTGGACCGTGGCATCGGCGATCACCGCACCCGAGGTGTCCGTCACCGTCCCGGCGATGCTGGCCGTCGCCTGCGCATGCAGACGCACGTTTACCATCGCCGACAACAATAAGACGACCATCCATGCAGCCGCCCTGGAGACTTTCGAGTTCGCCGCGCACACGCCCATATTTCCCCCTCGTGGGCCGTATTCTATGGGAGGTTTCGTGGGGCAGGCTTACAGAAACCGCGCCGCGGTTACCAGAAACCTGACTTGGCGCTCAGTCTTTACAACCCGCAACGCTCCCCGACGCCGGCCGGCATGTCAGCTTTCTGTTCCTGCCGGAGGAGTTTCTGCAAGCCGCGCGCAAGACGCCTGCGCTACCTTTATTCGTCTTATCCGGGGTGCGGCGCCTGGGCCCCTGCGTGCCCGAAAGGGTCATTTAGGTGGTCCAGTTAACAAGCTATACTATTGGTCACAGGAGACCGCATGAAACGCAAGCTACTCGTTCTAATCTTCGCTGGAGCCACCATTCTCGGTGTTCGCGCCTACGCACACCACTCTTTCGCGGCCACGTATTTTGAAGACAAGAAAGTCACCGTGGAAGGGGATCTGGTCCAGTTCCTGTATCGGAATCCACATTCGTTCGTGCACGTCGAAGCCAAGGATCCGGCCACCGGGGAGATGGTCCGCTGGGCTGTGGAATGGGGCGCCGGCGGGCAGTTGGGACGCCAGGGCGTCACGCGTGAAACCCTCAAACCGGGCGATCACGTGGTCGTCGTCGGCAACCCGGGACGCAATCCCGAAGATCACCGGCTGCGGATGGTCAGCATCACCCGGCCTTCGGACGGCTGGAAGTGGGGCGGCACGTTCAATTAGCCGGTTCGTTTCATGAATGACCCGCCCGGGGACGCGTGTCACCGGGTCATGGAGGGGCGAGGATGAGTTGTCGGTTGCTGTCGCGATGGATGATGGCCGCGGCGCTTGCGTCGGTGGCGTCCACCGGCGCTTTCGCGCAGGGCCGCGCGGGTGCCCGCGGAGGACCTCCGCCCACCGCCGAGGCCGCCGCTCCCATCGACCTCACGGGATACTGGGTTTCGCTCGTTACCGAGGATTGGCGCTGGCGCATGGTGACTCCCGCCAAGGGCGATTTTGCCAGCATCCCCCTCAACCCGGAAGGCCGCCGCGTGGGCGAAATGTGGGACCCGGCCAAAGACGAGGCTGCCGGCAACCAGTGTAAGGCTTATGGCGCGGCCGCCATCATGCGCGTTCCCACCCGCCTGCACATCACCTGGCAGGACCCCAATACGCTCAAGATCGAAACCGACGCCGGCACGCAAACGCGCCTGCTGCATTTCGGCGCACCGCAGCCGCCGGCGGGTGAGGACGGCTGGCAGGGATACTCGCACGCCGAATGGCAGACGATCGGCGGAGGCCGGGGCCGCGGCTCGGCGCCGGCTCAGGGCGGCTCGCTCAAAGTCGACACCACCCACATGAAGCCGGGCTATCTGCGCAAGAACGGCGTGCCGTACAGCGCCAACGCCGTCGTCACCGAATACATTGATCGCACCATGGAGCCCGACGGAAACTCCTACCTGATCGACACGGTTGTGGTTGAAGATCCGATGTATCTGCAGCAGCCCTTCATCACCAGCGATCATTTCAAAAAAGAGCCCGACGGGGCGAAGTGGCATGCGACGCCTTGCGAGGCGAAGTAATCGCCACATATAATTTGGAAACGGTCATTCCGTAATCTGTAACGAAAATGATGAAACCAAAATCGCTCATCCTCGTTGCCGGGGCGGCTCTCGCTTCCTTCAGTCTTATGGACCATCATTCGGGCGCTTTCCCGTTTGAAGGCATTGCGTTCGCGCAGGCCCAGAACCAGGCCGTGCCGCGGTCCCAAATGTCCGAAGTGGCATTCAAAAACATCCAGGTCCTCAAGGGCATTCCCGTCGACGAATTCATGGGAACCATGGGGCTGTTCTCGGCCGCTCTCAGCGTGTGCTGCGGCGACTGTCACATGGGCGCCGGAACCGATCATCCCGATTGGGCCGCCGATCCGCCGCGCAAGAAGGTCGCCCGCCGCATGGTCGAGATGGTCAATACCATTAACAAGACCAACTTCAACGGCCGCCAGGTGGTGACCTGCTGGACGTGCCATCGCGGCAGCCAAAGCCCGGCCGAGACGCCGACCATCGACGCCATTTACAGCACCCCGACCTTCGTTCCGCCCGACGTGTTGCCGGCGGCCAACCCGGCCACCGCGGGCACCCCTCCCGCCAATCAGATCCTCGACGCCTACATCAAGGCTCTCGGCGGCGCGGCGAATTTGGCCAAGCTCACCAGCTTCACGGCCAAGGGGACCAGCCAGTTGTTCGGCGAAGACAAAACCGACGCGGCCGAAATCTCCGCCAAGGCCCCCGACCAGCTCGCGGTGCTGGTGCACGAGAGGGAAGGCGACCTGGCTCGCGTCTTCGATGGCCAGAATGCCTGGGTCATGCTTCCGCTGACCGTAGTCGGCGAGTACCCGCTCAACGCCAGCGCGCGGTTAGGCGCCAAGCTGGATGCGCAACTGGCGTTCCCCGGCGGTCTCAAGCAGGCTTTCAAAAACTGGAAGGTCACCTATCCCGCGACCATCGACGGCAAGGACGTGTACGTCCTGCAAGCCAGCGACGACGGCATGCTGGCCACGTTCTACTTCGACAAGAAGACTGGTCTGCTCAATCGCGTGGTTCACGACGCTTCTTCGGCGGTGGGCCGCGTTCCGACTCAGATCGACTACTCCGACTACCGTCCCGTGGCCGGCGTTATGATGCCCTATCACTGGATCTACGGTTGGGTGAGCGGCCGCGAAGAGTACAAGATTACCGAGTATCAGCCGAACGCGCAGATCGCCCCCGCGAAATTCGCGCAGCCGGTGCAGCGCGCTAAGTAAGCGGTGCGTGTGGGGCGGTCAATTGTGGCCGCAGCCGGCCTTTCGGCCGGCGGGACCCGCTCGAAAGCGGTTCCGCAGCCTGATAGACCGCCCCACAAACTTCTGCGCAATTCCCACGCGGGTTCACTCCGCCGGTTGATCCGCACCGACAGAGATCGGGATCTCCAAAAGGGTCGAGCCTTTTCCGATCACGAACAATCGCGAACCGACCTCTCCTGCCGCGTCGAGGTACAGCGCGCTTCCGTGATGCAGCTCATCGCGGCTCAGCAGAAAAACTCTGGGCTCGGCGCCCGCTTCCCACACGATCAGCTCACCCGATGCGGCGTCACGGATGTCCGGGGAGTCCGGGTTCCACCGGAGAGAAAGGTGCGTCTCAGCGCGCGCCCCCGTCGCCGTGACGCTCTCTTTTGCCGCCACGACCGGAATGGCAATAGGCGCCAGTTTCGGATGGTGAACGCCCAAATATAGAAATGCGGCTACGGCCGCGAAGATAGCCTGCATCGACAGAAACGTGCTCTTCGGCGGCCATTTGCGCCTTTGCCCCGACGCGTGACCCGGGCGATAGATGATTCGAACAACCACTCTCAACGACAGTATGGTTCCTGACGACTGCATAACCAATCCAGAAGTTCCAGGACGCGTACTACGGACAACTCTGCAACTAAAAAAATGTCGACTCGAGCACACGCAACCCACGGGCAAGCCCGATGCCATAAATTTCCGCTTGACTTGTATTAATCAACTAGTACACTATGTTTTTAGATGAGCGGGACAGGGCGAAACGGCAATCGGGTTTTCGGCTTCCGGCTGGACCTCCAGAGCGGCGTCCCGGTCTACCGGCAGATCATCGACCAGGTGACGGGCGGTATCGCGGCAGGAGCATTGGCGGCCGGAGACCAGTTGCCGACCGTGCGGCAGGTCGCAGTCGATCTCGCCATCAACCCCAACACCGTCGTGCGCGCCTATCGCGAGCTGGAGATTCGCGGCCTGCTGGAGACCCAGCAGGGGACCGGCACGTTCATCACGCAGAAGAAGATCCAGCGGGGCGAAGTCGAGCGCCAGCGCCAGCTCAACCAGCTCGTCAGTGAATTTGTGGGCCGCGCGGGCGCGAACGGGTTCACCGTGCAGGATCTTCTGGAGCAATTGCGCGATTTTCAGACAGGGCAGGACAAGAAAGGAAGGTAGCGGTCATGAAACCGGAACTTGGGATGCAGCAAAAGAGCGGGGTTGGCGTCGCTTTGCTGGTGGCTTGCCTCGCCATCGGAGGCGCGATCAGCGCGACCCTGCATACGCCGGCGGGCGTGCTCGCGGGCTTGGCCGTGGGCATCTATCTGGTGTTTGCGATCCGGGTCGCCGACCAGTGGGAGAAGGTCGCCGTCCTGCGCTTCGGCCGCTACACGGGGCTGCGCGGCCCCGGGCTGTTTCACATCGTTCCGGTTATCGATACAGTCAGCCGCTCCGTCGATCAACGCGTTCGCGTGGCGAGCGTCTCGGCCGAGTCCACCCTCACGCGCGACACCGTCCCGGTGAACGTGGATGCCATCGTCTTCTGGATGGTGTGGAATCCGGAGAAATCCATCCTCGAGGTGCAGGATTTTGAACAGGCGATTTCGCTGAGTGCCCAGACCGCATTGCGCGAATCGATTGGACGCCACGAGCTGCATCAAATGGTGGCCGAGCGCGAGATGCTCGGCCGCGAACTGCAGCGCATCCTGGACGAAAAAACGAATCCCTGGGGCATCACGGTGCAATCGGTCGAGGTCCGCGACGTGCAGATCCCCGCGCAGTTGCAGGACGCCATGTCGCGCGAAGCCCAGGCCGAGCGCGAGCGGCGCGCGCGCACCATCCTCGGCCTGGCGGAAACCGAGATCTCCAACAGTTTCGCGCAAGCCGCGCTGACGTATCGCGACAATCCGGTGGCGCTGCATCTGCGCGCCATGAACATGTTGTATGAGGCCATCAAGGAGAAGGGCTCGATGGTGATTGTGCCTTCCTCCGCGGTGGAGACCATGGGCCTCGGCGGCACACTGGCCACGGCGGCGCTGGGCGGCTCCAAGCCCGAGTAAATCAACATCGAATTTCGGAGGCGTTATGAATGCGACGCGATGGGTGTGTCTGTTCGCGGGCATATTGACCGCGCCGGCCGGCGACGGGGTACTGAAGGAAAACTAGAAACCGAATCCAAGAAAAGGAGAGTCGTTATGAAACGGAGGTTCTACGTGTCTTCACTCGCGAGTGTCTTCGCAATTGCGCTTGCAATCGGACAGACATCTTCCGTCGAGGGGACCTGGGAGGGCAACCTGCACGGGGTCAAGGCCATCACCCTCACGGTTTGGGAAGCCGCCGGTCGCCTGGAGGGCGATGCTGTGTTCTATATCCTTCGCCGCGAAGGCACGGGCTGGCACAACGGCGCTGCCTCGCCGCAAATTCCCCTGCAAAACGTCCGACGTGAGGGCGCCACCCTGCACTTCTCCCTCAAGGGTTCGAACGGCCAGCCGGTCGAGATGGAAATGAAATTGGCCGGTCCGGACACGGCCACGCTGACGCGGCAGCCCGGGAGCATGCCCGCATTGAGTATCCCGGTGCGAAGGACCTCGGAGCGGTAGGAGAGGATTCATCATGGACACTCAATCCGTCAAAGAGGCGGCGTGGATTTCGCGTTTCATTCACATCCTGATTCTCGCGGCTGTGGTCGCGCCCGGGCTGGTTTTCCGTTCGCATACGCTCATCGCCGCCCTGACCGTTGCCTGGTTCGTGGTCTTCGCCGTGATCTACCTGGTTGTGACGCGCCACCGGTGATAATTTTCGGCAAGCTCGGCGGTACTCCGCGATACCATGGAATCATGCGTCTGTTCACAATCACACTTGCGATTGCGGCGGCCTGCGCTCCTTTGGTCGCTAAGACCGAAAAGACCAGGACTAACGAACGATTAGACGATGCCGCCAGCCTGTTTTCGGAAGTCATGGGCACGCCCGATAAGGCCATTCCTCAGAGTCTGCTGGATAAATCGGCTTGCATCGTACTGGTGCCGGGGTTAAAGAAAGGCGCGTTTGTGATCGGCGGAAAATGGGGCCGCGGGTTCGCGCTTTGCCGCCGTCCGGGTGGTGGAACCGGCTGGGGACCTCCGGCAGCCATTCGCATTGAAGGCGGAAGCTTCGGTTTCCAGATCGGCGTCTCTTCCAGCGATGTCATCCTGCTGGTCATGAACGAGCGCGGGATGAAGCGGCTGACCACCAGCAAATTCACCATCGGCGGGGAAGCGACGGCGGCCGCCGGGCCGGTCGGACGCGATGCCACCGCCCAGACCGATGCGCTGATGACCGCCGAAATCCTCTCCTGGTCTCGCTCGCGGGGGCTGTTTGCCGGCGTTTCTCTCGACGGTTCAACGCTGCGCAACGATATCGACGAAAACGAGATCATGTACGGCCAACGCTGGGACAACAAGCAGATCCTGAATAGCGGCGCGACGCCTCCGGGTGGGGCCTCCAAACTGATCGCCCAGTTGAACAAGTATTCGCCGCGGGAAACGCACTAGGAAGGTAAGCGCTTCGTCGGAGCGCGGTTGCCGCCGCGCCGCCCTAACGGGAGCGTTGTGCGGAAGGCGTTCTGTAATATGATTGGAACTGATGTCCCAGCGGGAATCAACGGTGGCCCCGGCTGGATTCTCCCCGCACATTCTGCCGAAGCTGGCTGAACTGGAGAACGCTCTCGGCTCGGTCCTCCGCGGCAAACCGGAAGTGGTGAGGCTGTCGCTGGTGTGCTTGCTGGCGCGCGGCCACCTGCTCATCGAAGACGTCCCCGGCGTCGGCAAAACGACGCTCGCCCAGGCGCTCGCCCGCGCGGTCTCCTGCAGCTTCCATCGGCTGCAGTTCACCAGCGATATGCTCCCCAGCGACGTCCTCGGCGTCACCATATACAACGCCCATTCGGAGGCCTTCGAGTTCAAGCGGGGACCGATTTTCAGCAACTTTCTTTTGGCCGACGAGATCAACCGGACTACGCCGAAGACTCAATCGGCCCTGCTCGAGGCGATGAACGAAAGCCAGGTGACGATCGACGGCAAGTCGCACGTGCTGCCGCGCCCCTTCATGGTGATCGCCACTCAGAATCCCGTCGAGCATCACGGCACGTACCCGCTACCCGAATCGCAACTCGACCGGTTCCTGATGCGGCTGCGGATTGGATACCCGGATTCCGCCAGCGAACGCCAGATCGTGCGCCAGACCGAGCAGCCCCTGCCGGAAGTGCTGGCCGCCGCGCTGACCGCCGCCGACGTGGTTCATCTTCAGGACCTCGTGCATCGCGTCAGTGTGGAGGAGTCGCTGGTCGAATACATGCTCGCCATCGTCGAAAAGACGCGCAACCACGATTCTCTCGCCCTGGGCGTGAGCCCGCGCGGCTCTCAGGCGCTGTTCCGAACCGCGCAAGCTTTGGCCTTGGTCGAGGGCCGCGACTATGTCATCCCCGATGACATCAAGCGGCTGGCCGTTCCGATTTTCGCGCACCGCGTTGTCATCAACACCCGCACGACTCTGGTTCCGCGCCGCGCCGATACCAGCGAGCGCATCATCGAAGACATCCTCAGCCAGATGGAAGTGCCGCTGTAGACACCCTCTTTTATGAAGACTGCCATTATCGGCCTGCCCATGGTGGGCAAGACCTCTCTGTTTACGATTCTGACCGGCGTCCATCAGGAAACGCACATCGGCTCGACGACCGCGCGCGTCGGCATGGCCAAGGTCCCGGACCCGCGCCTCGATGAGCTCGCGAAGATTTTCGATCCGCCGAAAATCACGCACGCCGTGGTCGAGTACGTCGATATGCCGTCGATCTCGAAGGAGAATCTGCGCGACCCCAGCTATCTCGCCAGCCTCCGCGTGGTCGATGCGTTTGCTCACGTCCTCCGGCTGTTCCCGGATGAGACCGTTCCTCACGAAAAAGGCTCGGTCGATCCGCTGCGCGACCTCGAAGACGTGGAAACCGAGCTGCTCCTCAGCGATCTGGTGGTGGTCGAGAAGCGGCTCGAGCGCGTCGACAAGGACCGCAAGAAAATCAAGAACCCGGAGCTCGATCACGAGTTCGCACTTCTGGAAAAGTGCAAGGCCATGCTCGAGGCCAACCAGCCGCTGCGCCTGCTCGATCTCGATGCCGAGGAGGAGAAGCGCATCCGGGGCTTCCAGTTCCTCTCGCAGAAGCCGATGCTCTACGTACTGAATCTCGGCGAAAGCGAGGCCGGCAAACTGCATGAGCGCGAAAAAGAATATCGCGAAGGCCCGCTCGCCGGCCGCAAGCACACGTCCGCGACCGCCGTTTGCGGAAAAATCGAAGCGGAGCTGGCGGAACTGCCGCCGGAGGAGCAGCGCGACTATCTGGCGAGCTACGGGCTGACCGACTCCGGGTTGGAGCGCCTGATTTCGGCGACCTACTCCTTGCTCGGGCTGATGAGCTTTCTCACCGCCGGTGAAACCGAGGTGCGCGCCTGGACCATTCCCGTTCACAGCACCGCCCCGAAAGCGGCGGGCGCCATCCATTCGGATTTCGAAAAGAAATTCATCCGCGCCGAAGTCGTGAACTGGAAAGCGCTGGTGGACCACTCGGGTTATCCCGGCGTGCGCGAAAAAGGACTGCTGCGGCTCGAAGGCAAAGAGTACATCGTCAAGGATGGCGACGTGCTGGTGATCCGGCACGGATAACGGCCGCGCGCCGCGAGTTACAATCGGCTTGCGGTGAAAGACCCGCTCGTGGGGCCCCTGGCTGCCATCGCCGCGGGCATCCTGGTTTCCCGGTACGTACCCTTTTCCCAATCCGAGCTTCTGTGGAGCGTGGCGGCTTTCCTCCTTCTCGGAAGCGTCGCCGTGTGGCGCGCTGCGCGGCTCCTCGCCGGAGCTTGCTGCTGCCTCGGCCTGTTTTGCTCCGGCGCCCTGACCGGCATCGCGCACGCGCCCGGGCCGCCGCCCCAGATGGATGCGACGGCGCGCGAGGTGGTGACGCTCGGCGGCTGCGTGGTCGAACCGCCCGCCCTTTCGGGTGACCGCGAGCGCTTCGTTCTCGAGCTCGAGCCGCATACCCGCGCTCAGGTGACGCTCTACACGCGCGGCGACGAGCCGCTCCCCGAGCTCCACTACGGACAGCGCGTGGATCTCGACGCCCGCGTCCGCACGCCGCACAACTTCGGCAATCCCGGGGCGTTCGACTACGCGCGTTACCTCGCGCGCCAGGAGATCTACTGGACGGCCTCAGGCGCAGCCAGTTCACTTCGTCTGCTCCCCGGGCGCTGCGGGCACGCCTTTCAGAAAGCCGTCATGGACCTCCGGCAGGCGGCTCTCGACCGCCTGGCTGCCCTCTATCGGGGCAGCGATTACAACACGGCCATGATGCAGGCGATTCTCATCGGCCAGTCGTTCCAACTGCAACGAGTCTGGACCGAACAGTACCGCTCGACGGGAACCTTCCACGCCATCGTTATTTCAGGAACTCACGTGGCCATCATCGCGGCCTTTTTTCTGTTTCTGTTACGAATCTGCTTTATCCCCGAAGCCCCGGCCCTGCTGCTTACCGTTCTCGTGACGTGGCTGTATGCCCTGGTCACGGGCTGGCAAACTCCGTGCGTCCGTTCCGCCGCCGGACTCACGATTTTCATGATCTGCGGCTATTTCTACCGCGAGCGGCGTCCCATGAACCTGCTGGCCGCGGTGGCCATCGGATTTTTGGTGCTGGATCCGGAGCAGCTATTTGACGCCAGCTTTCAATTGACCTTCCTGGCCGTTGGCTTTCTGTGCGCCTTCGCGCACCCGCTGATTCAGTCCACCTCCGGCCCGCTGGCGCGCGGCCTGTCCAACCTCGACGACACCGGGCTCGATCTGCATCTCGCGCCGCGCGTGGCCCAGTTTCGGGTGGAACTGAGGCTGCTCGCCGAAACCCTGCGGCTGGCGCTGCGGCTGCCTTCGCGGGCAGCCAACCTTGCGATTACCGTCCCTGCGCGCCTGGTGCTGTTCGTTTACGAGATCGTGGTGATTTCCGCGATCGCCCAGATTGGGCTCGCGTTGCCCATGGTGGTCTATTTCCACCGCGTGGGCTTTTCGGGGCTTTCCGCCAACGCCTTGATTGTGCCGCTGCTGGGCGCCGTCATCCCCCTCGGATTCATCGCGGCGGCTACCGGCTTGGCGTGGGTCGCGGCCCTCAGCGGCGGATTGCTCCACGTCTCCCAAGCAGTCGTCGGGTGGCACGCCGCCATCGAGCCCAACTGGCGGATACCGACACCGCCCGTGTGGCTGGCCGTCGCGCTCGCCGCCGCCATGATCGCGACCGCCCTGGCGCGGGGCTGGTGGCGTGTGGCGCCCGGAATCGCGACGGCCGCCTTTCTGATCCTTCTGCTGTGGCATCCATTTGCGCCGCAGATCCGGCCCGCCGAACTGGAGTTGACTACGATCGACGTCGGCCAGGGCGACAGCTTGCTCGTCGTTTTTCCCGATGGCAAGCGCCTGATCGTCGACGGCGGCGGCATTCCCACTTTTGGCCTCGGCCGGCGCGCGCAGCTCGATATCGGCGAAGATGTCGTGGCCCCCTACCTCTGGAACCGCTCCATCCGAACCGTCGATGTCGTCGCGCTCACCCACGCTCACGAGGATCACATCGGCGGGCTGCCCGCTCTGGTGCAGGACTTCCGTCCCAAGGAGCTATGGACCGGAGCTACGCCCGGGAGCCCTTCCTGGGATGTGCTCTGCGCGCGAGCGGCGCGGAATCGGGTGAAGATCGTGCCCTTCGCCAGCTACCGCCGCTTCCCCTTTGGCGGCGCCGAAGTGGAAGTGCTCGCGCCGCCTCCCGATTACGTTCCCTCGAAGCTCCCCAGGAACAACGACTCGCTGGTGATCCAAATTCGCTTCGGCCGGCACGCGTTTCTGCTCACCGGCGATGTCGAACGTCAAATCGAGCGGCGTATGCTGCGCGACGGGCAGATCTCCCGCAGCGACGTCTTGAAGGTCCCTCATCATGGCAGCAAGACGTCGAGCAGCGATGAGCTGCTCGACCGCGTGCAGCCGCTGTTCGCGGTGATCTCAGTGGGTTTGGAGAACAGTTACGGGCACCCGCATGCCGATGCCCTGGAGCGCCTGCGCCAGCATCATGCGGTCATGTTTCGCACCGACCGCGATGGGCTTGTGAGCATAAGGAGCGACGGACGCCGGCTCGTTGTGGAGACCAATGCCTGGCGGTCCGCGCGCCCGAGGCTACTTGGACTCTTCTGAAGCGGCCTCGGCCTCCGCCGCCGCGTCCGGACCGGCCGCCAGCGCCTCGGCGATCAGCCGCTGCGCTTCCTGTATTTTCCCGCGCGGCACCAGGAGTTGGAAACCGAGCGGTGGATACGGTCCGGCGCCCCGCACCAGGGAAGGAATCCCGTTCGAATCCAGCAATCCGCGGATCACATCCGCTTCCATTTCGGCGTCCACCGTCAATGAATCGTAGAGCGGCACCAGGTCCAGAGCATGGGAGCTCAACGGCAGGTCCTGATCTCGATCTTCGGGATCTTGCGCCATGACTCCAGGTTATCGCAGAATGTGGAAGGTGCGGTTACGCCCGCCGGGAGGCAGCAGCGTGTCGGATAGAACTCGGGATGAGCAGGACATCACAGAAGAAGGTGGCAACATCATCGGGTGGTTTCTCACCGGGGCCGTGATCGGCGCCGCGGTGGCCATCCTCTACGCGCCCAAAAGCGGAAGGGAAACGCGCCAGTTGCTGGCCGATACCACGCTGAAGAGCAAAGACGCGGTGCTTGAGAGCAGCCAAAACGTCGTGGATGCCAGCCGGGATATGTTCGACCGCGGCCGGAAACTGCTGGAAGACGCCGTCGACCTGTTCGATCGCGGCCGCAAGCTGGTCAGAGGCTGATCCCCGCGCCGTGAGCACCATTGCGCTGGGGGATTTTGAGCTCTCCCTGATCCGCCATTCGCTGCATTGGTGGGATGGCGGCGCGTTTTTTGGCGTGGTTCCCAAGACTCTGTGGGGCCGCAAAATCGAATCCGACGAGCTCAACCGCATCCCGCTGGGCTTCAATTGCTACCTCATCCGCACCGGAAGCCATACCATTCTCATTGAGACGGGCGAGGGGGACAAGCAGGACGCGCGCGCCCGCGAACGCATGAAGCTGCCGGCGGAATCCGAGCCGTTGCCCGAAACCATCCGGCGGCACGGCTTCGACCCCGAAGCCATCGATATCGTCATCAACAGCCACCTGCATTTCGACCATTGCGGGGGCAACACCATCTTGTCTCCAGGCGGCCCGAAGCCCGCCTTCCCCCGCGCCCGCTATTTTGCCTCCCGCGGCGAGTGGGAACACGCCCACGAGCGGCTGGCGCGCGACAGCGTCAGTTATATCGATGCCAATTACGATCCGCTGGTCGAATCCGGCCACATGACCCTGGTCGACGGCGATTGCGAAGTAGTTCCCGGCGTCTGGATGCGCCGCGCGCCCGGTCACAACCGCGACATGATGGTGATTACCGCCGAAAGCGCGGGCCGCACGTTCTGTTTTTTTTCCGACCTGGTCCCCACCACGATGCACACCCAACCCACCTGGGTCATGGCCTTCGACCTGTTTCCATTGGAAACCATTCAGAACAAGATCAAGTGGCTGGGCGCGGCGGCCCAGGGAGGTTGGGTGTGCGGCTTCGCCCACGATAGCGCGGTGGCGTTCGCCCGCATCGCGGAAGATCCCAAAATTCAGTTCACCGCCGTGCCACTATGAAGGTATGGACCGCCTTCCGGAATTTCGCAACGAGCCGTACACCGATTTCTCCCAACCGGCCAACCGCCAGGGGATGGAGGACGCGCTGCGCAGTGTCCGCGCCCAATTCGGCCGCGAGTACCCGCTTCGCATCGGCCGCGAGTCGATTTCCACGGGCGACAAGCTGAATTCGCTGAATCCGTCAAACACGCGCGAAGTAGTCGGCATTCACCACAAGGCAAACGCGGAATTGGCGAACCGCGCGGTGGAATGTGCCTGGTCGTACTTTCCGCAATGGAGCCGCACGCCCGCCGAAGAGCGCGTCCGCATGCTGCTCGACGCCGCTCGCATCCTGCGCCGCCGCAAGCTCGAATTTGACGCATGGTTGGTCTATGAGGCGGGCAAGACGTGGCCGGAGGCCGAGGCGGATGTCTCCGAGGCCATCGATTTTTGCGACTATTACGCGCGCGAGATGCAACGCCTGGCGGGCCCGCAAAGCGTGCACCAGCTCCCCGGCGAAAAAGACGAGCTCGTTTATCTTCCGCTGGGCGTGGGCATCGTGATTCCGCCGTGGAATTTCCCGCTCGCCATTCTCGTAGGCATGACCGTCGCGTCGCTGGTCACCGGCAACACGACCATCGTTAAACCTTCGAGCGAAACCCCTACCATCGCCGCCAAGTTCGCCGAAGTGCTGCTGGAAGCGGGTTTTCCGGAAAACAGTTTTACGCTGCTCACCGGCAGCGGGGCCGCCGTAGGCGACGTTCTTGTGCAGCACCCGAAGACGCGCTTTGTCTGCTTCACCGGTTCCCGCGATGTTGGCCTGCGGATCAACGAGCTCGCCGCGCGGCCGCAAAAGGGCCAGCTCTGGATCAAGCGTGTCATCGCCGAAATGGGCGGCAAGGACGCCATCATCGTGGACGCCGATAGCGATCTCGACAAAGCCGTCGACGGAGTGCTGGTTTCCGCCTTCGGCTACCAGGGCCAGAAATGTTCCGCCTGCTCCCGGGCCATCGTGCATGAGAAGGTCTACCGGCCTTTTGTCGAAAGGCTTGCGGACAAAGTGAAGGCGCTTGCCGTCGGCCCCGCCGACGATCCGCGCTACTACATGGGCCCGGTGATCAGCGAAGGCGCGCGCAAGAGCATCCTGCAATATATCGAGGCCCTTTCCAGCACATTGGGATCCTAAGCTTAGAATTCCACGTGGACAAGTTGTCGCG